>Ga0180438_10006739_pt1 | contig 15430 bp, 15 predicted proteins | sample SS_ome_12_FD_132455 | JGI IMG/M metagenome (GOLD analysis project Ga0180438, IMG submission 132455) | Hypersaline lake sediment archaeal communities from the Salton Sea, California, USA - SS_3_D_2 metaG | ecosystem: Environmental > Aquatic > Non-marine Saline and Alkaline > Hypersaline >...
GAATTACTTCTAAATATAGCCGGTGAACTTCTTGATAAAATAGTAATAGATGACAAGGAGATTAATGAAATTGAAAAATACCAAAAAATCATCAGAGAAAAGATATCTAGCGATAGAGTTAACGACAACACAAGCATGTAATTTTAGATGTGAATATTGTTTTGAAAACGATTACTGTACGCCAGATGATAACATAGTAACGAATCGTTTAGACGAAGTTATAGAATCTCTTAAAAATCTCTTTACATCTGAATTTTTTGAAGAAAATTTTGGATTGGGAAAGATTACTTTTTGGGGTGGAGAACCTACGCTCAACACAAAGTTAATTGAAAAAGTAGTTGATTCTTTTATAGATGATAAACGCATTGGATTTTTTATTTATACAAACGCCAGTAGAATGAAAGAAATGTTACCAATATTTAATAAGTTAAAAGGGGAGAAAATAAAAAACGAGCCAAGATTTACTATCCAGATATCGTATGATGGCAATCCAGTTCATGATATGAGGAGAAAAACTAGGAGCGGAGAACCATCCTCTAAAATATGTTTAGAAGCTATGAAGTTGTTAAAAGATAACGATATACCATTTGCATTAAAGGCAACTTTAGCGCAAAGAGATTTCAAATATTTACCGGAAATTTGGGATGACTTTGAAAAACTCCATAACGAATTTGGAACCTCATATTCTTTAACATCTGATTATGAAAATCCAGAAATATATAAATATTGGGACGAAATAGAGGAAGCTCTATTAGAAATCTCCAAAAAAGAGTATCATTTTTATAAGAAACATGGAAGATTTCTTTCGAATTTATTTAAAGGGTCTAAGAGATTCTGTTCCGCTGGCAAGAATATGTTTACAATAGATATAGATGGAAGAATGTTTCTATGTCATGGATGTCTCTATTCAGATTCAAAAGAGGATTTATCATTTTCAAGTATATTTGAAGATGATTTCATAGAAAAGATTAAAGAATCTTACGATAAATTTTTTATAACCGAACGGCAACCAGAAGAATGTGAAAATTGCGTTGCTGGTTTATGTATAAGATGTAATACAAGAAAATATATTTCAAGTAACAAAGAAGAATTTCTAGATAAATGGTATGATTATACTTCCCAAAAAGATCTTTGTGACTTTTATAAAATGCTTGGAAGAATAGGAAGAGCCTTGACGGAAATTCTCAAGGAGGAAAAAATATGGGATGCACACTCGAATGTCCCGGAGACATTGGATGTCCAGCAAATTCAGACTGCTCAGGAAACCAACCACTCTGTGGAGGGAACCAAACAGCATGGTCAACAGACTCAACAGTCGTAGTGGGAGTAACTTTAGTTAAAGCTGCTCACGTACAAGAAATGCAGAATGCTCTTATTGCAGAGAGGACACATCCACTTAGAAGAGGATATTCTCTTGCGTGTGGCGCTAACTGCTCTGATGCAACTACAGTAGTTTTTAGCAGAGTTCCTGTAACTGGAGATGTAGTTTTAGCAGATGATTGGAATGATGTCACTGATTATAACAATTCAATACAATATAACATTGTTTGTCTTCTTGATGGAGGGTTATCAGAAAATCCATATACCATATCTCCAAGTAAAAATGTTGGAGATTTAATAACAAAGGATCAACTTGACAGATTGAGATCGGACATTAATCAAATCGAATATGCATGTATATGTAATGCATTTTGTAATTGTGATATAAATTGCGGAAATAATGCAGAGTGTCCAGAAGACGGACAACCATACTAACACTTGGAGGAATTAAGAAATGGTGAAAAACAACTTTACTGTTGAAGTAGTACAATACAATAGACTTAATTATAAGGTTACAAATGTTTATTTTGAAGAATATAAATATTTAATGCCCGGAAAGCTATTCTTCAACGTTCCAGATGACATAGCAATGAAGATAAAAGCCGATGTATTTTATGGTAACGTTGTTACAATTCGTAAGAAAATACTAGAAAGCGGAAGATTTTCAGCAGAAGATTTTACTATCTCAAAAGTATCTAAGTTTGAAACTACTAAAAATAGGGCAATAATAAAAGAAAAAAGTGCTATTGCGGCACTGGCAGTTAATACTTCCTTTTTTGAAATCTATGAGTTCATTGCGGTTACTGGAATGTTAGCTTCTCAAGGAATATTTATAACAAATGAGAATAGAGAGGAAACATATCTGAATATAATTAACACAGGTGACGAGGAGCTTATTTCAGCTCTAGAGACTTATCTGGAAATAAAAGATACGATGGATACACTCTTCAAAAGATATAAGAACAGAGTGGAATATCTGAAAGCATTAGAGGCAACAGAGGATGATAAACAATTAACTTCGGTTTTAAAAGCTTGGGATAGAGAATGATAAAGTATTTTGATTCTGCGATTATATATTATATCTATAATTCTAATCTAAATGGATCAATACTTAATGCTTATGAATATTTTATTTGTGCTTATAAATACAATCCAGATATTAAACTGATATTTCTAGAAGCTGACGACGAGTGTATAGAACATTTTACAAGAACTATTGAAAATAGATATGTGCTAGATGATATACCTTCATATAAAGAAAATGTAATCGTTATGAAAAGAAGAGATCTTCTGAGATGCCAGTTTAATAGACTGTTAGCTTTGGATTATGGAAGTATGGATAAACTTAAGGGATTGGTTTCGACTAAGCAATTTTTAATAATTACTGAAGTCATGCCTCATCAAAAGGATCTCTTATTCAGGAAGGATTTATATCCAGTAACCTATTATGGAGAAATGCCGTTTCATTACTGGGATGTGAAATATAGAATGAAATTTATTTTTGATAGATATAAGCCACTAAGAAAAGTTGAAGAAGCAATATATGTAAACTCACCAGAAAATAAAGACTATTCTTTTCTAGAAGGATTAGATTTACCAGATAAACCTTTGATTTTTAAAGAAAGAAGACATAAAGAAAATTTATTTGAGTTGTTTGATACCTACGTTTATTACCATGCAAATAAGTGGTTTGATCCACACCCCCGATTAATTCTAGAATGCGCCCATTATAAAAAAGAAATATTCTATTTTAATAAATATAACATCAGAGATGGAAGTTATTATCGTTATAAAGACTGGAAAGAAAGAGGTTTAGAAGATAGAACTCTAACAAAAGAAGATGAAATTATAAGGAAATTGATATGAAATATACCTTTGTTTTTCTTGGTAATGGAAGAACCGGAACTACCAGTATTTGGTCAGGTTTCAGAGGACATTCTCAAGTATCATGTTCAATAAGAAAAGAAAGGCTGTTACAAATACCACCCGATGTGCTTGATCTTGATTTCTATATACCACACAATTTTAACACCACAGAACAGACAAAAGTCTTATTAGACGGATCTCCGGGAATACCACGTCTTCAAATTAATTTTTTTGATTTAATGAAGAAAAACAGAAACGTTAAAAGGGTTTGCCAGATTTACACAGTGAGAGATGATGAAGAAAGAATAGATTCTTATTTTATAAACTTACTTTCAGCATACTACAGACACATGATAGCAGCACCTTGGTGGCTTGGAAAATGTGATGAAATTATACATGAAAATATTTTAATGGAACTTGAATCAGAATTAAATACTTTCAAATATCTTGAACAGGTTGAGAAAATTATAGGAAAAGATAACATGTTTCTTGTAAAAATAGATTCTTTTAATAAATATATGAAAGAAATACAACAATTTTTAAATCTCGACTATGAAGATATAAAAATATCAAAACTTAATCAAAGAGCAGAAAAATTTAGTAGTGTCGAATGCATTAGAGTTTTTAATGAATACAAAAAAATAATACCGAGAGAATTATTATCAGAGAAAGTTAAAATCAACAAAGAGATGATATACGAAAGGTATAAAGTCCATGAGTGATGTATTAATAGCACAAGCTTTAGTAGGCATCCACGATGGAACTGGAAGATTAACAGGTACCTTCACTTCTATGACTGATTCTTTTATAAATCTTAAACGATTCAATAAAAATGTTAAATTGAAAACTTTTATTAAAATGTTACCAACTCAATGGATGGATCTGTGCATTAAAAACTCTCACTTTGGTTCCAATAAGATAACTTTGAGCATGACTCAAGATAAAAAGTTTGATGCTGAAACCATAATATGCTCTGCAAGATTTCTTATTGATGTTATTTTATATAATCTTGACGTTAAATGTAAGAAAGTCATTATATACGATAGCTTTGATGTAGCTTGTAATAGATATTTTCCAGATAATAAATTTCAAATACCTTTTTCATTTGAGACCTATTATTACTTAGCAAATCCAGCCAACAGGAGGGTGTTTGAAAAATACATCGAGTACTATCATAAATTTTCAAGTGAAAGGATGGACACAATAACATTTGAACAACCAAAGTTTTATTACAGAAGGAAATCAAAATGGTATATAAAAACTGGAAGAGGAAGCTGGTTTGAAAATATAGGAAAGGGTATATTTGAGAGACTGTATCATAATGTTGAAGTATACTATAATATAAATGGAATGAAACAGAAAGATGGACTTTATTACTATCTCAAATTACTTGGAGTTGACGCTACAAAAAATCAATATCCTTTGAATGTATCCAAAGAAGATATAGAGAATAAACTGATTATGAAGGAGGATGACATAGTCTTAGATTTGATATGAAAGTTTATTTTATTCAATTAACTTTAACGAAGGCTTGTAATCAACAATGTTATTATTGTGATGTCTATGAGAAAGAAAGAGAGACCGAAGTTGATACATCTTTTCTAATTTATGTTCTTAATTCACTACCTGAAGATACTGTTATTGAACTATCTGGAGGAGAACCGGGGCTGGTAAAAAACCTCGATGTTGTTTTTCAAGTTTGCTATAATCATCCTCATGTCAAGGGAATTCAGCTTATGTCCAATGGTCTCGTAAGAAAATTGGGTTATGAATGGATAGATAAAGTGAAATACAATGAACATATAATATTTGATATTGATGGGCAAGACATCATTAAATTTTATGATCTTCCTATAATAGAAAAACCAAATATGAACTATGTAATTGTCACAACTGAAAAAACTACAAAGTCTTTAGTAAAATACTGGGATCAGCTTGGACTTGATAGAGAAATATTTTGGATTAAACTCATGAATCCTAAAACTCACGATTTTTCAGGATATACTGGTGATTTGCTAAAATTATTTCAACTGACAGGAGATGACAATTCAATAGAAATGATCAAATTCTTTAAGGGAGAAACATCTTTAGAATTTAAAAGAAGTTTGTGTTTTCGTCAGTCGCCACAACCAGCAATAGATATGGAGAGCAAGGAAATTGTACACTGCGCTACAACTTTAATGAAGTGCGAAAGAAAGAAATTCACACCAGAAAACATAAATTTAAACTTTAAATGTAAATTATTCAATAACATACAACATTGTAGAGGATGCTATACATTTGATATGTCAGATCATAAAATGGAAGACGTTATGAATTCAATAAAAGGAGTCCCGGTGAATAGGAGGGTAAATGAAAAGATGTGTTTTGGATTTTAAAGAAAAATATATATCTGGTTTGTGTGAAAGAATTCAAGATGAACATGAGCTATGGGTTTCAACTGGTAAAAATAAAATAACAAATGAACTAGAGGATCTATTAAGTAGAAGGATTGGGCGAGAAGTAACTGTTGTTAATAGTGGAACGTCAGCTTTGTTGTTATCATTACTCCTTTTAGATATAAAACATGGAGATAGGATAGCAATATCTAACTATGGTTATCCATCGGCGTTAAATTGTATTAGATTTCTTGGTGCAGAACCCGTATTTGTAGATATTGAAACAGATACTTTATGTATTAGCCCAAGTGATCTCAAACAAAAAATCAAGGGTACGAAAGCTGTTATTGCAATTGAAAATAACGGATATGTGGAAAAACATCTGAACAAAATAAAACAGATTTGCATAGAGAAACAAATACCATTTATTGAAGATTCATGTGCTTCATTTGGACAAGAACAGGCTGGAACATATGGAGATATAGCAACTCTCTCATTCGGACCCACTAAAATTATTGGATGTGGAGAAGGCGGGGCTATAATAACAGACAAATCTGAGAAGAAAAGAATTCAAGAAATTATATCAAAAATGAATCTAAGATTGTCTCCAATTCTACAGCATATTTTGATTAAACAATTGCAAGACTTTGATTCTATCATAAAAGAAAGAAAAGAGATTAAAAGTCTTTATCGGATTGATCTATTTCCGGGAAATGGAGCTGGTTATATATCTAAAAATCCTGAAAAATTTTCAAGTTTATTGCGTAGAGCAGGGATAGAATTTCTGTATAGATATTATCCATATCAAGAATCAACAGCAAATTCTTTATATTTATTTGATAAATTCTTTGACCTTCCTCTTCACAACAAACTAATAAAATCAGATATAGATAAAATATCAACAATAGCGAGGATTAGTGAAAAATGACAGTATTTTTTATAGGAGTTGATGAATATCTGCCTCTGGCTCAATCATTATCTGAATATTTATCAGATAATTTAGAGATTATAGATGAAGGTGAAGCGTTGACATATCCTTTTGATAATGAAGCAATAATCTATCCTAATTATTTTCTAGGTGAAAAGTTAGAAAAAGAGCTTGATGGTCTTGATATAATTTGCCCACTACATGAGATATCTCAAAGATGGAATAACAAAATATTTCAATACGATAGATTGTCAACTAAAGTTCCTGTTCCTGACTACGCAGTCCATGAAAACATATTCAATCTGTTAAAATATCTTTGTAGACATAGAAATAGAAAAATGGTGATAACATCACCTGTTGGAAATTGTGGTTCTGCTTCTATGTTATTTACACCTGAGACTGAACTTTCAGAAGTTTATAAAAAATATAAAGAAGAAAAATGTCAGTTTAGAACAAGTAATTATATTGAAAATAGCGTTGGAGTTGCGGTAAATGTTGTGATGACTGACGATGACGAACCGTTTATAGCACCAATCACACAACAAAAGTTGAAAGGGTTGAAATATATAGGTGCTTTTTATCCAAGTACAATAAGCAAAGAAGCTCAGAAGAAGATAATAAATTATTCACTTAAGATTGCCGATTATATGTCTGGAGATTTTTATGTTGGTTTATGCGGAATAGATTATATAGTTTCTGGAGACGAGGTCTATTTTTCGGAAGTGAATCCTAGAAAGACTGGAACCGCTGTTGCAGTTTCAAAAATGTTAAGTCATTCTTTATCAGTGATAGAATATTTAATAATAAAAGGAGAAGAACTTCCAGAAATAAAAGTCAAAGAATTTGAATGGGAGATATAAAAATGATACCAATGTATTTGAAATATAATTGGGTTTGGAATTTCGATTATCCAGAACCAGAAGAGCCAGAATACAGAGATATAATAGAATTTGCTGAAAAACTAGATATAATATACAAGAAACAAATTGAAAAGATTTATGATAACTATCAAAGTCCCATATTTATGTTGAGTGGTGGTGTGGATTCGTCTCTGGCTGTTGCATATGTTAAAGATAAAAATCCTGTAACATTTTCATTGGAAAATTGGAATGAAGACGATCAACCTTATGTAGATGCTGTAGTTGACTCATTAAAACTAAAACATCATATAAGGATAAATACTGCCAACGAAATAACAGTAGACGATATAATTGAGGTTCAGAAGTTTTTTGATCATCCTCATTCAAGATTGTTGACTTTCTTTTGGTATTTGGCTGCTAAAGAAATGAAAAAATTGGGCATTGATAGTGATATTGTAGTAACGGGAGCTGGACCTGATCACTACATGTTTGAAGATGTAAATTCATATATGTTGGCATTGGCTATAAAAAGAAAAGAATATAATTTAGTCAAGGCTATAAAATACAAGAGACAGATAGAAAAGAATTTTAAATCAAGCACAAGCCAGCCATCAGAAATATTTTCAGATAAATACGAAGATCTGTTTGCTTGGAATCAATTTCCAGTAACTTTTCAAGATGAGGAGGTTGAAAGGCTTGGTAAAGACTCTTTTCAATTCAAACTAAGAGAAAATAATATATTCCATATGGATTCTATGGTGTGTGAAGCTAAAGAATTAACATATCAGTATTACCACAGTCTAACATCTATATTTGGTTACAATTTTAACATGGATCTTTTTTCAAATGAAGAAGCTGTACAGGTTTATAGAAAGATACCAATAGAGGCAAAGAATTGTCTTGGTTTTTCAAAACCTATCATGAGAAGGATAGCAAATGCGTACCTTCCACCAGAAATATCTTCAAGAGATAAAGAAGATTGGAAACCAGTGGTTGGAAAACGTGATATGCTAATTGGGGAACCATTCTTTTATTATCCAATTCTCCTTACTAATCTTGAGGATTTACTTGAACATTTTATATATGATAAAAACAGAAAACTTTACAATTATTTTGATTATAATGAGTTAAAAGCTCATTTTCGTGAGCTGGAATATAATAGAATATCGTCTAAACTGTGGAATTTGATTAATTTATCTTGTTGGTTGGAGATAAAAACATGAAATTAAGATGTTTTTCGTTCGTTGGCAACACTGAATATTGCTGGAAGAATGGCCTAATAAATATCGTATCTCTTAGAGCCTATCTTCAAAAGACAATGCCCGAAGTCCGTTTATCTTACAGCCTTGTTGAAATTGAATGGAACCTTCGGTATAGAATGACAGAGAAAGACATCAAAGATTGTATTGAAAATGGACCATCATATTATTATCTTGGAGAATATGTTTATGGCAAGACTATGAAAGAACTTATAGATCTTGAATCTATTTTAAAGCTCTATGAGAATTTCAAAAACTCAAATAATCTTCTAAATGATATAAAAGTCAAACAACCAAAGGCAATAGATAATATAAAGAAGCTCTGCAACAGAAAAGTAGACTATGATTATGCTTGTTTCACTCTTTATGATAATTTTGCTTTTTATATACTTCTGGCTGCATTTTATCTTAAAATTAACAATCCAAATATCAAGATTATATTCGGTGGAGTTCATATAAATATTTCAGAGAATGTTGCTAAGTTCTATTCTATGATGAATGGAATTGATTATGTTATCATGGGAGATATAGAAAATGGAGTTGAAATGGTGCTAAGTGGAAAACTTCAAGAAGGTTTGTCTAAAGTTTCTCCATTTGATATGTCAACATTGCCGTCACCAGTTTACAATAAAATAGATAGCATTATAACAAAGGGAAATGTATCTTTAACGAGTGCTAGAGGATGTCCTAACCAGTGTGGTTTTTGTGTTTCTAACAACGAAAGACTTCGTGGATCAGATTTAGATGTTTTTCTTAAAGCAGTGAAGGACAATCAATTAGAACACAACAAATTTCTAACTATGCCAGATCCAATCCCAAACTTCACAAAGAATAGGTTTCGTAGACTTGTCAAAGGGCTAATTGATATAGATAACAAACTTGCTGTTAATTGTGAACTGGTATTGCAGAATCTTGAAGAGGATATAATAGAACAAATGCCCAAAGCTGGAATACACGCTATATTTACTGGAGCAGATGTGTGGTCTCCAACTCTAAGAAAGAAGATTGGAAAGCCAGAAATAGATATTAAAAGAACTATTGAGATAATAGATGCAATAGTTGCCCAAAAGATTGACCTATATGTTTCTTGGATATCAGCAATGCCTATGGAAACAAGAGATGAATTTGAGGAAGACGTTGAGTACAAAATGATGCTAGCTGATAGATATTCTCCATCTGATGTGTGGATGTGCAATACAACATGTCTAATCATCGCTGGTTCTCCATTTTATAAAAATCCTGAAAAATATGGGATAAAAATAGAGTTTTGGACTAATCCTAATAAAAATCTTCCTGAATTTGATGAAATAATATCTAAAATGGGAAGATTTGTAGAGTATGAAGAACCAACTTATGAAGAAATAATGTATAGATACAAGAGAATACAGGAGTTCTGTACTTTTGTACCTGAAAAATCAGAATTTGTAATTAGGGGGAGAAATGCGAATTGAATATTCTTTAACACCAACAGATCAGGTATTTTATATGAAAGGTACAGCTTCTAGAATTTTAACTTCTAATCTAATCAATAATCCTAATATTGAGCTAGTACACTCAAACGCCTGTCTAAATGTTGACTACAGATTCTACAAGTATATGCAGAAAAACTATGAAAGAATAAGAGCAGAGCTTCCTTTCAACCTCATGATATCAACTCATCCGTGGCTAATATTCACAACGAAATATATTCTAACAGATGAGCATCGTAAAACAATAACAGAACATTTCAAAGAAGAATATGTGATGCTGACAATCTCTCATCTTTTAGATCTTATAACAGTTAAATACCTATTAAACGATAATAGAAAAGTTATCGTTGGTGGTTCTACCCTGATTTTATTCGGTTCAAAATACATACGGTACATATTAGAACTAATGGGAGCTAAAAATTTACATAATCTTCTATTAATTCGTGGTTATGTAGATATACACACCGATCTTTATCCTCTTATAAGGAAATGGGAAGACTGTGAAATTGTTATGACAGATCCTCAAAGCTTTTGGGATTGCAGGGAAGATTATATTCAAAAGTATAACAAATTTGCACACATGGTTTATCAAAGAGATCACAAGTTTGACAACAGGTTTAGCTACGTCACTTCACTCCTGACTTTAGAATGTTGGTGGGGGAAATGTATGTACTGCTCTTATAAAGATCTTCCTGTTTTTGATTTTAGAGATAAGACTGAAAGAATGAGTGAAGCTTTGATAGACATTCTTGGAAGATACAATGAAAATTCTCTGAGATTTACTGACAGTTACTTTGAGTTTGATAAACAAAACCTATCTCTTCTGGAAAATTTAACAGATTATGATATCAGAGTGGTTGGTGGCGTCCATAGGATGGTTGATGAAGAGTATGTAAAGAACTTTAACAAATATTCGCAGATGATAAGCTTAGGTTTAGAGTGTGCAGAAGATGATTGTTTGAGAAGGATACGCAAGGGTACAAGCGAAAAAATGATATGGAAAATGGTTGACAACATGGTCAAGTATGTTGATAGAGGAAAGAACATAATATTCTGCACAATAGCTGATCTTCCATTTCGTGATGAAGACACAGTAAGAAAAAACTACGAAAACCTCATGAAAATCAAGAGAATTTTGGATGATAATGGATTCAAACGGGCCTATTTTAACTTTTCTTTGCTACAAATTGATGAAACTAACAAAGACCGCATGTTTTCACTGTCTCCTTACATTAGTCCACATTCAACTGAAACCAGTGGAAGATATAAATTCTTTGAATACATAACTGATCATGATCCAGTCTACATGAAGAAAATATTTATGCCATTTACTAGATATGACGACAAAGGAAATAAATTAAAATCAGACTACGATATAATAGGAAAAGAGATTGAATACCTTATTAACACAAAGGAGGAACTGGATGCAAGAGGTTGTTGAGAAATATCTTAAATGTGGTCACTCTTATGATTTTGATTATGAAGATCCACCAGAAATAGATTATGAAGCTAATCTTATAGAATCCTGCATGTGTCTGGATAAAATGGCAAAGGAAAAGGTTCTGAATACACACCATGAATATCAGAATCCAGTTTATCTGCTAAGTGGTGGGTTGGATTCAAGTTGGCTTGTGTCTTATCTCAAGGGTATGAACATAGACACGGTATGCATATCATCTTGGAATGAACCTGATGTTGAATACGCCAAAATAATGTCAGACTTTATAGGATCTAAGCATAGGCTGCTATCAACGATAGACATGAAAGTAACACCAGATCTTCTTCATAATTACGTTCAAAGATCTGTTCTTCCAACTTGTTTGCCCATTGGTCTATTTTGGTTTCTGGTATCTAGAATTATATCTAAAGAGGGCCAATATGATGGTATTATCACAGGTGATGGAATAGATACAACTATGATTGAAGATCCTGTAGAACAATGCATACGATTGGCAATCCTCAGAGGAGAATATTCCATTCAGAAGTGTCAAAAGTATGCAAGAGATAGTTATTTAGGAGAAGTTAAAGGCTGGATCAAGGATCTGTTTAGAGATGATCCATTCCCAAAAGAATACATCGGAAATTTTAGATCAATCTACGATTATCTCTTTACCGATGAAGAAATTGAAGACTTAGGTTTAAATGTTTTTCAATACCAATTAAGAAAGGAAGATGTTTATCATCTGTTTCAAGTATTTCTTGAGTATAAGAAATCTACAAACAACATGTTTTTTGGAATGTCCGATGTAGAAATGAGAAGCCCTCTGTTTGAAAGTCCGATTGATCATTATTGTATGAGACTTCCATTTGAAATGAGAGAGTGTGCAAATGTAAAGAAGCTACCAGTTAGAGAGATATGTTTTAGAAATGGTGTTCCTGAAGAGATATTCAAGAGGAAAAAACTTGATTGGAAGTCTCAATACGCTCACAGAACTGGTGAATTTAAGAGATACCATCTTCCTTTTGACTATTCTGTTGAACTAGGAGATATGAACGAACTTGTCACTGAATATTTACACAATCCAAATAGAAAAATATTTAATTTAATAAACTTTGAGAGCTGTCAAAAGTTTGTAGCATATAAAGACCAAATGACGATGAAAATATGGTCATTGCTCTTATTATCAATGTGGATGGAGAATAATCATGAATCAATTTCACTTTAAAAAATTTGCAGTGGATCTTACTAACAAATGCAATTCAAACTGCGAATTTTGTGCCAGAAGATCGGGTTGGATGGGAAAACCACAGGATCTGAGTGTTGAAGTATTCAAAAAGATATTCAACCGTATATATCTTAAAACTCTTGACCAAATATTATATAATGGCAACGTTGGAGAACCAACCTTATCAAATAATATTTTTGAGATAACTGAATATGTGGAAAAAACTTTTGACAAAATTCTTTTATGGGGTTCTACCAATGGATCAACACACAACAAGGATTGGTGGTCAGAGTTTGCAAGGAGATATTCATTTAATGGAAGAAATATCATGAGATTTGCTATTGATGGAATTGGTGAAACAAACGCAATATATCGAAGAGGAACAAAATATAAAAAGATCATAGAAAATCTGGAAGCTTTTATTCAAGCTGGAGGAATTGCACAATGGCAATTTCTGTTATTTGAACACAATGAACATCAAATCGAAGAAGCAAGAAGACTAGCCAAAGAAATGGGATGTGTAGAATTCATACTTTTAAACTCAAGAGAATATAACAAAGAATTTCGTAAACCCAAGAATGTACCAGTCGAAACCAAGATGGAGATGTGTGCCAAGAGTCCAGAAAACGATTTCTATTGTACAGCGCTTCATGATAAATGCTTGTATCTTAGTCATGATGGAATAGTGTCCCCATGTTGTGACTATGCTATTTATTCTCAAGTTTTTATCAATCTTGAGAAATATCCTGCTAAAATGTATATTGAATACCTTAGAAGTAAAGATGCAATGGATATGAATAAATCAAACCTTAATAATGCTATTAATAGTCCATTTTTTAATTATGTTTTTCAGAATATGGACAAACTTCCAAGATGTATCAAGAGCTGTAAAATATATCATAACAATTACAACGATGATCTGATGAAAGTGGAGAGATTGAAATGATTTTATATGCAAATGGATGTAGTTACACTTCTGGTTGTGAATTAGAAGGTCCAAACGTGGGAGATAGTCAATACAACAAGGACAGAGCTTGGCCATCAATTCTTGCTAAAAAATTAGGAGCTAAAGTTATCAATGAGTCTAAAGCTGGAGGGTCTAATGATAGAATAGTGAGAACAACTTTAGACTGGATACTTAACAATTCGTCTACAGAAGAGCTGTTAGTGGTGATAGGATGGACAGACCCATATAGAAGTGAAATTAAAATAGATGGAAAGTACATACATTTATGCAGTGCGTTTTTACAAGATAAAAAGAATAAGGTACTCAAAGAAGCCCATAGACATTTCACTGCTTTTTATTGTGATGATTCATATGCTCAACCAAAGAAAGTACATCAAATTATACTTATGCAAGATTTTTTAAAGTTTCACCGAATAAAATATTTCTTTTTCAATTCTATTCTCCCAATATACACTAAATATTCTAAAAACCCATCAATAAGACAGAATATAGACGTTAAATATTATCTAGATCCATTTGATATAAAAAGGAGTATGATGAACAGAGTGTTTAGAATATTCAAACCAGTGGAGTGGGGAACTCATCCAGAAGAAGCTGGTCATAAATATTGGGGAAATATACTCTACAGTGAAATAAAGAAAAGGAGAATAATAAAATGATTATGGGCATTAGTCCAATAGGACATGACTGTGCTGTGTCAATAATAGATGGTTCTGATATAGTATTTGCTGCTCATTCAGAGAGATATTCTCGCAAGAAAAATGATGGTTTTCTTAACCAAGAGATAATAGATGAGGCTATGTCTTATGGTCAAGTGGATCAAGTTGTATATTGTGAACAGCCTTGGTTAAAAAAGACAAGACAGCTATATTCTGGTCAATACCAAGACATGAAATTCAACATTAGAAAATATCTAAAAAACTACAACATCCCGTTGGAGAATTTAAAGTTCATGAGACATCATAAAGCTCATGCACTCTCTGCATATTATACGTCTCCTTTTGCAGAGGCGTGTGTTGTGTGCATAGATGCTATAGGAGAATGGGACACTATAACTATATGGAAAGCATCTGGTAAAGAAATAGAGTTGATTGAATCTATCAAATATCCACATTCTCTTGGTTTATTGTATTCAGCATTTACACAGCTATGTGGATTGAAACCAAACGAAGACGAATATATAATGATGGGCATGGCAGCGTTTGGCTCTCCTAAATATAAACATTTAATCATCGGGGATCTATTAGATTGGAGGGAATCTATTTTACATCTCAAAGTCAATGTTCATAGAGGATTGGGTAGTTATCTAGAAGATGCTAAAAAAGAAGACGTTGCTGCCTCTGTCCAAGAGTTAACAGAAAATGTAATGAGAAATATTATGAAGTATGCCAAAGAGAAAACTGGTTCTAGAAACTTGGTGTATTCTGGTGGAGTTGCTCTAAACTGTGTAGCCAACTCAAAGATTACAGACCTCTTTAATAATATATGGATAATGCCAAATCCCGGTGATGCAGGTACTTGCTTGGGGGTAGCCAGTTTCTTAGCGTGGCAAACCCCATTTCTTGGCCACAATATAGAAAGACCATACCCTGTTGATAATCTTCTTAAAGAACTATTGAAAGGAAATATTGTTGGGGTTGCCAATGGAAGAGCAGAGTTTGGCCCTAGAGCTTTGGGAAACAGATCACTACTTGCTGATCCAAGAATTCCAAATATA
>Ga0180438_10006740_pt1 | contig 15428 bp, 13 predicted proteins | sample SS_ome_12_FD_132455 | JGI IMG/M metagenome (GOLD analysis project Ga0180438, IMG submission 132455) | Hypersaline lake sediment archaeal communities from the Salton Sea, California, USA - SS_3_D_2 metaG | ecosystem: Environmental > Aquatic > Non-marine Saline and Alkaline > Hypersaline >...
AAAATCCAACAGAAAGGAGAAGGATATGAAAAAGAGTGCGTTCAAGGTATTGTTAGCCCTCGTTATGGTCGCAGGGCTAGTCGGCCTGCTGGCCACCTGTGCCCAGGCTCCGGAGGAAGAGGCGGAGGCCGTGCAGGAGAATCTGATCGACCGAATCGTCAAGCGGGGCGTCCTGAAGGTCGGGTTGGATATCTTCGTGCCCTGGTCCTTCAAGGACAAGGACGGCAACATGGTCGGTTTCGAGGTGGATGTAGCCACCAAGCTGGCCGAAGACATGGGCGTGGAGGTGGAGTTCGTGCCCACCGAGTGGTCCGGGATCATTCCCGCCCTGCTCACCGGAAAGTTCGACGTAATCATCGGCGGTATGGGGATCACCACTGAGAGAGCCCTGAAGGTCAACTACTCGGTCCCGTACGAGGTCACCGGCATGGACTGCGTGGTCAGTCGGAAGATGCTTCCCGGAGCCGACAGTCTGGAGGACCTGAACAAAGAGAACATCGTCATCGCGGTGCGCATGGGAGGTACCCCAACGGCGGCGGCCAAGAAGTTCACGCCGAAGGCCCAGATGCACCAGTTCGACAGCGACGAGGCGGTTATTCAGGACGTGCTGAACGGAAACGCCCACGCCGCGTTCTCCTCCGCCCCCAAGCCCGCCTACTGGGCGGTGGATTACGCCGACAAGGTCTACCAACCCCTCGGGGGCGAGCTGTTCACCTATGAGCCCTGCGCCTTTGTCGTTCCCAAGGGAGATCCGGATTCGATTTTCTTCTTCAACGCCTGGATCACAACCAATAGGGACTGGCTGGAGGATAAATCCGACTACTGGTACGGCACCAAGGATTGGGAGTACCTGCTGCCGGAGTAAATCCGTAGGATCAGCAATCTTAAAGAGCGAATCGAGCCGCCCGTCCAATCAGGCGGGCGGCCTGGTTCCCCTGGAGGAGTTATCTTGATCGCCAAGAGAGTTCGCTTTCGGCCCATTGATGCCGTCATCATTGTTCTCGTTATTGCTGCGGGTGTATACGTCTACTGGCGTATCGCCTATGGGCTGGAGTACAAGGGAGACTGGTCGGTCATCCCCCGCTTCCTGGTGCGCCGGGATGCGGAGACCGGCAGGCCGGTGGCCAATTTCCTGCTGATCGGCCTGATCACCACTCTGAAGCTCTCGATCTGGGCCAGCCTCCTATCTTTGATTGCCGGTTTTGTCATGGGGTTGTTCCGCACCAGCAAGAATCTGTTCCTCCAACTGGTGGGCCGGACCTACGTGGAGTTGATCCGGAATCTGCCTCCCCTCGTCCTGATCTATATCTTTTACTTTTTCGTGGTGGACCAGATCATGCCCCTTCTCGGCGTGGAGACCTTCATCCGCACGCGGCCGGAGAATGTGAAGGCGATCCTGGCCATCCTGTTCGCCCAGGAGTCGCTGTTCGTGCAGTTCATCTCGGGAGTGTTCACGATCGCCTTCTTCGAGGGCGCCTACATAACCGAGATAGTACGCTCGGGCATCGAATCAATCGAACGGGGACAGAGCGAGGCCGCATACTCCCTCGGCCTGTCCTGGTTCGACAAGATGCGCTTCATCATTCTCCCCCAGGCGGTTCGCCGCGTCCTGCCGCCCCTGGCCAACGAGTTCATCAACACGATCAAATACTCCTCCCTCGCCTCGGTCGTCTCGATCCAGGAGCTCACCTACATGGGCAAGCAGGTTCAGGTGGCCACCCGCTTCATCTTCGAGCCCTGGATCACCGTGGCCCTCATGTACCTGATCCTCACCTTGAGCCTCTCCCTCGGCGTGAGCCGCCTCGAAAAGCGAATGAGCCGCAGCGACTAGAGGATTTCCCATGACCCTGGGAATCCTTCTGTCCATGGCGGTAGCCGCCAGCTACACCCTCAAAACCCCATTTTTTACACTTTTCGGTCGCAAGACGGGCATCACCGCAACGCGGCTGAGCTTTGTCCTTTGGGGAGTTTCCTGTTCTCTCTGCTGGCGAGGCGGAGGATCGGCGTGCATACCCGGGATTTCGATGCCCGGGATCGGTTGATGATCGAATAGCCGGCACCCTGTTGGCCGTTTCGGGCACGGTTTTGCTGATACTGCATTGATGTAGGAGGATCTGAATACCATGCTTTCCCGGATGAAATTTCTAACGAATTCCGAAATTGCAGAGCTGAGAGAACGAGTGGCGATGTTTCTCTCCGAGCGAGGCGTTGAGCTGCAGCACCCGTGGATGCTCGAGAAGGCGGCAGACTCAGGCGCTCATGTGGACAGGTCGAGCGGCCTGGTCCGTTTTCCGCTGAAGCTGCAGGAGCGGACTCTGCAAACCGTACCGCGTGCATTCACCTTGGCATCTCCGGCGGCTCATCAAGCCCCCCTCCCCGACGGCAGTACTCCTGTTCTGCCCGTACCTCACCCGAAGGGCAACTTCTACGTCTGTACCGGTACGGGCGGCCGGGGATATCTGGATCCGGAAACGGGAGAGTTCAGGCCGTTGACAACTGCAGATGTCCACACCTGGGGACGGCTAGTCGGAGCTCTGGAGCATATCGATCTGTGCGCCTTTCCAACGCCCACGGATGCCCCGCCGGAAACCGTGGATGTCCACTCTCTAAATGCCCTGTTGCAGAGTACGACCAAGCATGTTTGGATCCAACCTCATACCGAACAAACCCTTCCGTACTTGTTCGAGCTGTGTGCGGCCCGCTCCGGGGGGAAAGAAAACTTGAAGAGCCATCCCCTGGCCAGTATCATCGCCTGTTCCCTGACTCCTTTTCGCTTCAAGCCGATGGATATCGAGGTGATCGTGCAGGCAAGCAAGTACGGGCTGCCGGTGCATGCCTCCAGCCTGCCCGTGATCGGCGGCACCTCCCCGATCACTACAGTCGGAACGGTGCTCACCGCCGCCATCGAAGTGCTGGCCATGGTAATTATGACGCAGCTAGCAAAGCCGGGACATCCCGTGTTCGCCCTGGCTACGGCCCTGGGTATGGATATGCTCAGCGGCCGGGCAGTCAAAGCCTGCCCGGAAGCCATGCAGGCCAACGCCCTCAGCGCCCAGTTCCTCACCGACGCCTACGGGCTGCCGGTTCATACCGCCGGGCTGACCAGCGATACCTTTCACACCGACGGCCAGGCAATGGTGGAGCACAGCCTCTACGGCCTCATGGTTGCTGCAGCCGGCGCTGCCGTGCTGGGACGGGCGGGGGAGCTGGAAGCGGCCAAGACCTTCAGTCCCCTGCAGCTGATCGTGGATGACGAGATCGTAGCGGTCCTGCGAAGGCTTCGGCAGCTCCAGGGCGAACTGAGCGTTAAGGAGGAATCCACAGCCTGGGAGGACATCCTGGCCGTGGCCCCGGGCGGATACTTCCTGGAGACCGAGCACACCCTGCGGTATTGCCGGGAGGCGTTTCAGCCCAAGCTGTTTATCCGCCGATCCAGGGACGCCTGGAGCTCAGCGGGTGGGGGCACCCTTGTCGATCGGGCCAGGGAGCGAAGCCGGGAGCTGCTCGCGGATGCCAGGAAACCGGAAATTACTGCAGGCAGAATCGAGGAGATGGAACGTATCGTAGCCGGGGCGGATCGAGCCCTGGTGCACTAGGAGTTTTCGATTTCGATGGATCGGGTAATCTGGGGAGTACCGTCTTTTTGGATAGAACGGTTTCCCCTGTACTATGGACGTAAGCGGGGCTTTTTTGAGAAGCGAGGGATCGACCTCGACATTCGCTACTACTGGGGCGGTCCGGAGCTGGCAGCTGCGGTTACTCGAGGCGAGGTATGGATCGGGGAGATGGGGCTTCCTCCCTTTCTCAAGGCCTACTCCGACGGAATGCCGGCCCGGGCGATCGGTTCCAGCACGATCCAGCGGCTGGATCACTACCTGGTCGCCCGCCCGGCGATCTCGAAGGTGACGGACCTGAGGAACCGACGGGTCGGAATTCTCTCTTTCGGCAGCTGCGACGACTACTTTGCCCGCTCCATGCTGACGGCTTCGGGATTGGATCCGGATGCGGATGTGGAGCTCGTGCCCCTGGGCTCTGCATACGGGGATGTGCGCTGTTTTTCGCCTTCTCCGAAGTCTGGCCTTCCCAGCATCGATGCGGGATTTTTGGTCGAGCCCTTCGTGGCTCGGGCTGAACGGCTCGGCTTGGTCCGGATCCTGGCGGCGGTTCGGGACTACTTTCCCAGCTACCAGTGGGGCATCATCCTGGCCCACAGGGATGCCCTGGAGCGGCAGATCCGGCTGGTCCGCAGAGCCATGGATGGTTTTCGGGCCTCCTGCCGCGGGATTGAAAAGCGCCCCGAAGAGGCGGCGTCCTTCGGGGCTCAGGTGTTTCGGATTTCCAGGGGGGACTTCCTCCGTGCCCTTCTGCGGGATCTGGAGCACTGGGAACTCGACGCCCGGCTCGACGTTCAGGGCATGGAGAACTGTCTCCGGGTTCAGAAGGAGATGGGCTGCGTGCCCGCCGATCTTCGACTGGAGGGTATGATCGCGCAGATGTGAGCCGGACCAAGATGAGCGGCCTCTTCAAGGCCCTATGCTTTGACTTGGTATTTTCCGGCGAGGACGATCAGCGCATCAAATGAAGCCGGTGTACCTCTTCTGGACCACCGCCTGGTAGACGGCGTTTACGAAGGTGATGAAGTCGAACACCGGCTTTCCCGTCGCTTCCTGAATGTCCGCGGCAAAGGGAGGCAGATCGCTGCATTCCAGCAGAAGGGCTCCGATATCCGGGTTCGCCCGGACGAACCCGGAGGCGATGTCCACGATCTGCCTGCCCAGCAGATCGACATCCAGGGTCGTTCGGGTTCCGCCCATGAAACAGGCGTAGAACTCGGTGGAATCCTCCAAACCCTCCACCACGTAAGGAATCGAATCATCGATCCCGACGGGTTCCAGAAACTCCCGGGTGAGGCGCTTCTTTGAAGCGGTGAGGATGCCGACTTTCCGTCGCTTTCGGCCGATCATCCTGGCGATCAGGGGAACCAGCAGAAGCGGCGAGGAAAACACGGGGATGTCCACCTCCTCCGTCAGCACATCCTGGACAACGGAGAAAAAACCGCAGGACATGACTACCGCTCGAACCCCTTCCGCCTCCAGCTCTTTCACGGCGTCCACGGTCCGCTGCACGTCGGGAGAATAGCGGCCCTGTTCGTCCCTGACCGGAGCGTAAGGATTGTCGTGCAGCCCCTTGATCACCTTCAAGCGCACGGGGAAATCGTACGTGCTGGCATTGCCGACGTTTCCCGGGATGAGGGGCTGGGAATGCAGTTGATCGAGCAGGGCGATCCCGATAGCCTGCCCGTAGTAGCGTTTGTCACCTCTCACTTTACCCAACATGAGTTCCTCCTACAGTGCCCCTGGTTTGCAGGTACATAGTCATGCCCCGCCATCATACAGCATATCAGCCGGCAGCGGATTCGAATGTTCGGATGATCCGGCCCCAGAACATCATCGGCCTGATGCGGTAGTACAGGCGCCCAACGTAGCGGATCAGCTCTTCCAGCAGCTCCTGCAGCTTCAACTCTCTTGCCATTTCGCTTCTCCTCGCTGAAAGGGAAGCTTCCTCCGAAGCAAGGAACAGGACCGCCGCGGCGATCTTCGCCGAGAATGTCCGGGGGGCGCCATGGTCCGCATCCGCCACGACCACTCGAGCCTTCGGCTTTGATTTCGGTCAATCCGATCCCCCCGGCTGCACCGGCTCCAGCCGCACCGGAATCGAGGTAAGGAGGGGAAAGCCGCTGATCGGATCCGTGATGTTGTCGAAGGTGAGACGGTTCACATTGCCGCCGCCCTCCCAGCCGTGGGTGATCTGAGCCAGCCCGGGCAGGATCTCATCTATATCCAGGATTCTTGCAGGCAGGACGATCGAACCGATCTGCGAGCTCACCCGTATCAGCTCACCTTCCTCAACACCCAGGGCGGCGGCATCGGCCGGGTGGAGCTCGATCTCCGCCCGGGGGTGAAGGCGCCGGAACCTCGGAATATTGCGGTAGCGGGAGTGCAGGTAAACCCGCTTGCGGGCGCCACTGATCAACAAGTAGGGGCGATCCTTCGAGGAGTTTCGAACGTAGTACGGTTCTTCGTAGACCGGCAGAGCCGGATAGCCGAGATCCTTCAAATATCGGGAGCTGAACTCGAACCTCCCGGAGGGGGTGGCCAGGGATTGTTTCCGGTATTTTTCAAAACGAGCAGCTTTGTACCGCATGCCCTCCGGATGCTGCTCGAGCTGCTGCGGGGTGAGGCCGGTGGGTTCCAGAAGCCAGCGGTTGACCTCCTCTTCGCTCCGCCAGGGGAAATAGCGCCGGCCGAAGCCCAACCTGTTGGCCAGATCCCGCCAGAAAGAGTACTCGTCGACAACACCGGGGACCTTTAGGGCTCTTCGGGACATGGAGACCCACTGGTAGTGGGCGTAGATGTGCAGCTCCGAACGCTCGAGAAAAGAGGCTGCCGGAAGCACATAGTCGGCCAGGGCGGCGGTTTCGGTCAGGAACAGATCCCTGACAACCAGGAGGTCCAGTCCAACCAGGGCTTCCGCCACCCTTGCCACGTTGGGATTGGTGTTGGCCGGGTTCCCGCCGCAGACGATCAAGGCGCGCAGGGGATAGGGCCCTGTGCCCAGCATGGCCTGCACCGCCTTCATGGTGTTGCACTCTTTGTAGAAGTCGTACAGCACGGGGTACTCGGCAGCCCCGATCGGTTCCTGATCCAGCAGGGGGAGCTCATCGTAGAGGGTGAGGGAGCGCTCTCCCAGCGTTTCGGGCCAGGGATCTCCGCCCTCACGGTCCACCGCCCCGATGAGGCCCCCCAGGCAGGCGACGGACCGCACCGCGTTCACTCCGTTTTCCTGGTGCTCCAGGGACACCCCGACGTAGTTGATGGTCTGAGGTCTCCCGTCAATGATCAGCCGCCCGCACTCCTCGATCTGTTCCAGGCTCAGAGTTGTGATCCGGCTCACCTTCTCAGGGGTGAAGCTCTTCGCGTAGGCCGCGGCTTCCTCGAAACCCACGCTGTGGTTGATCACGAACTCCCGGTCGTAGTTACCGGTTTCGATCAGCCGCCGCATCAAGCCCCAGGCAAGGGCGCCGTCGGTCCCGGGCATGGGCCGCAGGTGGAGATCCGCCTTGCCGGAAATCTCCGTGCGCCGGGGATCGATGACTACCAGCTTGGCCCCCCGCCCCCTGGCATCCTCGATTGCGTGCATGAAGGTGAAGTGAGACACCGGCGGGTTGGTTCCCCAGAGGAGGATGCAGCGGGCGCCCTGGAAATCCGGGCAGGCGTTCCAGTAGCCCTGGACCAGCCGGTAAGCGATGTAGCGGCTGACGTAACAGAGGGAGTTCACCGATAGGAAGTTCGGACTGCCCAGGGCGTGGAGAAAACGCCGGGGGTACATCTCCTGCTGGGCAAACCCCAGGGCCTCTCCGTGCCAGGAGGCGATGGAGCGCCGGCCGTGCCTCTCACCGATCGCAGACAGCCTCTCGGCGATCTCCGTCATCGCCTGCTCCAGGGATATCTCCCGGAAGGAGCCGCTGCTGTCCTTTTTGAGAGGTTTGAGCAACCGTTCGGGATGGTAGACAGTATCCAGGGCAGCCGGTCCCTTCGGGCAGAGACGACCCCGATTCTGGGGATGGGACTTCATGCCGGTAATCTTGCTGATCCGGCCTCGCTTGATCCCCACCTCGATACCGCAGCGCATGTCGCACTGCCTGCAGATCGTGGGAAGGATTCCGTTATCGATCACGGTGTGGCCGTGCAGAGGAACCTCCTGATTTTGCCCCGGCTTCGCTCCGGGTGACTCTGCGCTGGTTCTAGTACCCCAGGATCTTCTCGATTTCCTGCCTGAGCCTCTGATCCAGCGGCTCGGGTTTATGGCTGTTCAGAATCTCCTCCACCCGCTTGCGCGTCCGCTCGCCCAGAGTCTGGCCATCCTCGGCCAGCCAGCCGTCGAAGTGATTGCGGTTGAACAGGCGGGGATACCAGGTTTCCCTGTAGTGGTTCACCGTGTGCCCGCTGGACAGGTAGTCCCCCTCAGGGCCGAGCTCGGCGATCAGATCCAGGGCCAGGGTCTCCTCGTTGACCTCGATTCCCCGACAGTAGTGGCGGATGTAGCCTATCACCTCGTCGCAGATCGCCATCATCTCCAGAGAATAGCACTTACCGCTCTCCATGTAACCCACGTCGTGCACAAGGGTGGCCTGACCCAGGGTTTCGAACAGCAGAGTCAGGGATGCTTCAACCGCGGCCTGTTCGTCCGGCAGCTTCGAGTCGCTGGATCCGCCCAGTCCGAAGGTGGGCAGACCGTAGTATGCGCCCATGGCCGTGCGCACGCCGTAGCTCTCCGGTCCGGTGTAGGCTCCGGTGGTGGTACGCATGTCGAACACATCTCCGTATCCACCGCTATGAATGATCGGCGCTCCCTCCCGCTTCAGCTGGGCCAGGACTAGGCCGACCAGTTCTCCCGCATTGGCCAGGGCTACCGCCCCGGCGCTGGTTGACGGTCCGCTTACTCCCCGCAGCACCATCGGGGTATAGGTGGTGGGCACTCTCTTTTCGGCCAGGTAAAGCACCTTCTGCAGGGAGTCCACGTTGTGGCGCAGAGGCGCTGTCACGTTGATGTAGCAGCAGCTGTAGGGTTTGCTCTCGTGCTGCTTCGCCCCGCCGGCAATGACTTCCGCCGCCTGCACTACATCCAGGCAGCTTTCGAAGTCGTTGGTTACGAACATGATCGGTTTTCCACTGTTCTCGATCATGGAACGCATCTGCAGGAGATTGGCCGCCTCCGGAGGCACGTCTGAGGGCAGAAGCGCGGACATGAGAAAGTCGATGTTGGGCAGGGCGTCGGCCAGCCGGACCGCCTCGTTGACGTCCTCCAGGCTCGCCTGCCGTCGCTTTCCGGTGCGGTGATCCAGGATGAACAGGCAGTCCGATCCCGGGCCGTAATACACCTGTCCGAGCTCCAGGGACATGGCGGGCTCGGCGTTGCGGTTGTGCAGCACGATTCGCTTGGGGGCGACGGATACGGCCCACTCCACAAGCTTGGGGGGAATGTGGAAGGTGCCGCCTTCGCCCCGGCGGACGCCGGCTTTTTGCAACAGGGACGCGGACTGCTCCTCGTCGATCAGCGCACCGACTCGCTCCAGTATCTCCAGGCTGGCGGCGTGGATCCGCTCCGCCTGGGCCGAGGACAGATAGGTTAGGTTTGGAGTGTGGCCGCCTGTTGCGTCTGTCATTTTTGGTACTCCAGTCCGAATTTCGTGAGTTGCTCTTTACAGCGGTCGTACACGTCCAGGTATTGCTGGGTCGGCCGAACCGTTTTCAAGTCGTAGCACTCGTCGAAGCGTTTTCCCTGGGGGGCCTCCGGGATGCTGCTCTCATACTCCCTGAGAATTTTTTTCACGATCTCATTCGCCCCCTTGCGGGTAATCCCCTGTTTGGCAATCAGATGACCCGTTTCCGCGCCGATCCTGGCCTCCATGCCGCTGGAGCGCTCCGGTAGTTTGTTGCGGGCTACCGCCACCAGGTTGAGGTGCAGTCCGGATACCGTGGCGGCCAGTACGACGGCGGCGATCTCCTGGACCACCATTTCGGTGCAGGGACCGGCGGCGGTGAAGGGGCTGACCCCGATCAGCAGGTGGGTGTTCCGAGCCAGGGCCTGTCCGGTCACGCTGACCAGCCAGAGCAGGTCCCGGGTCGAGTTGCAGCCCTGCATCAGGTGTAGGGGGAAACCGTCGTGCCACTGGGCGCCGAAGGCCAGCAGGCCCAGGAAGTGATGCGCCACATGTACGATCGCCGTGGCTTCCGGCCCCCCGGCGTATCCGCCCATGATCGGACCGTATAACCCGTAGCGGTTGTAGCCCTTGTGATCCAGAAACACGACTTTCTTCATGCGCTCGTAGTCCGCCTTCATCTCGGCGATGGCCGCCACGCCCAGACCGTCGTTCGGATGGGCGCCGAACTCCTCCTGGATTGCCGCCAGAGTAGCATCGGTCTTCTCGGCGTTGGAGATCAGGTTGTGGATGCCGATAAGCGGCCGCCCCGCGGCCCGGGCCGCCTCACGCAGCTTGACAACGTTCCAGATCGCCGCTTCGACTTCTTGAGGTGTGCCGGACTTGATCGGCCGTCCCCCCACGGTTTGGCTGAAGGCGCTGGAGAAGGTGTCGCTCAGCGGCTCCTGGGCGTAGCTCTGCACCATGGCCACGAACCGTTCCTCCGCCACGGTGCAGCCCACCGGGGTGTTGAGGCAGAACGGAGGCAGGGAGTCTTCGACCTTGCGGTGTTTCATTACCCGGGTATCCGGTCCCTGACCGTAGGTTACGGTGGTGGGGGCGTGTTTCAGCGCCCAGTGGAGCTCCTCCGGGCTGAACTTGATCAGACGGCTGGTGTCCCGGCAGTAGATCCCCAGCTCCAGGAACAGCTCCAAGGCAGCCTGGTACACCTTGTCGGCCAGTGCGTCATCCGAAGGAATGACCTGTTCGGGATCGAAGCGAATGCCGTGCTTCTGTACGAGCTGGTTGGCAACGGTTCCTATCTGTCTATCGAACTCCTGTTCCTTGACGAAGGGCCCGTTTTCACTGCGTTTATAAACATCCCAAAAATCGATCATTCTAGTTTCCTCCCTTCTTTGACTGCACCAGGGCTTTGGCCGTCTCCACCGCCTCGGCGGCGTTTTCGCCGTAGCCGTCGGCACCGGCTTCCTTGACGTACTCCGGAGTGACCGGTGCGCCCCCGACCATCACTTTGAACCGCTCCCGCAGGTTCATGTCCGTCAGCAGGTTCACCAGGTCCGGCATGTAGGCCATGGTGGTGGTGAGAATCGCCGAGGCGGCGATCACATCGGCGTCCAGCTCTTCAGCCTTGTCGATATAGGACCGGACCTGGACATCGCAGCCCAGATCATGGACCGTGAGACCCGCTGCCTGCAGCATGGTCTTCACGATATTCTTGCCCAGGTCGTGGAGATCCCCCTGGATCGTGCCGATCACTACGGTACCCTGGACGGCGCTGTCCTGGTTCTTCCCCAGGTGCGGCTTCAGCACGTCCATGGCCGCTTTCATGGCATCGGCGCAGCGGATCAGCTCTGGGAGGTAGTACTCCATTCTGGAGAACTTGTCCCCGACAATGGTCATTCCCTTGGTATAGCCCTGCTCGATGGCCTGAAACGGATCTGCTCCGCTGTCCAGGACCTCCCGGGCCAAAGCCACGCAGCGCTCCTGATCTCCGGCGACCGTGGCTTCTACGATTTGCTCGAAAATTTTCATGGTTCTCTGTCTCCTTGTAATATCCTTGTCTCGTCGCTTTCCAGGACCGGATCGTTGAGTATTTAAGCTGGTAAGCCTCGGATGATCAACAGGTCAGCGACCCTGGTTTGCGGATTTGCCGGTTACTGCAGTCGGATAGTGGAGATTAGGGGAACCATTTGGGATACCAGGCGAGAAAATAATCCTGGAGGTATAGAGGATTCTGGTTGATCTTCACCATGCAGAGCATATGTATCATATCCCGATGTTGCTGTCAAACCCGCAAGGTTTGCCCTGCAACTTCACTTCGATTTCAACAGTTGGAATCCCTTGTTCCCCCGTGGCGCCCCGGCGGGGTATCTGAAGAGCTTGGGGCTGGAGGTATGAAAAGGGGGTGCAGGAGGCTCGGCTGCCGGCAACTTGTCAGTCCGACGGTATGTCGTTAGTTGTTCTTCCCGCCCTCTGAAATCCAATCCCGCAGAGTTTGTGTCTCCTCAGGCGTCAGCCGCTCGAAGTGCAGCGGCATGGGCCGTCCGAGATCCGGGGGCAGCGGTTCGCCCTTGACCTTGGTAAACAGCACGCTGGCCTCCGGGTCTCCCGGAACGATGCGCACACCCCCGAAATCCGAGGTGATGTTCACGCTGCCCCTCTCCTGGTCGAAGAGGTCGGTGAGATCCGGGCCGTAGGCGGCTCCTGGATAGTGGCAGTAGGCGCACTTACCGCCTCTGGAGCCCAGGGACACGCCGTCGCCGAGGATACGGGTGATGGTGTTGCGATACAGGGAGTCGTCATTCGCACCCTGCAGAATCCACTGGCGGAGGTTTTCCAGCTCCCCCTCGGTGAGGGGATCGATGTTCCAGGGCATGGGATCGCCGTCGATCTTCGGCTCCAGCTCTGTCTGTTCGACCTTCCAGATCAGAGCGCTGGCATCCGGATCCCCTGGAACCACCAGAACCGGCTTGGAAGATTTGGTCCAGCTGTTCGGACGATTGATGAGCCCCAGCTCGGGATGAAAGGGCCGGGTCAGATCGACCTTCACGGCGTTGTCCGGATGGTGGCAGAAGTTGCACTTGGCAGCGAAGATCGGCGCCACATCAGCGGCAAAGCTCACCTCGGTCGAAGGCTCGACCACCTCCGGCTCTGCTCTCTCCTCGGTTTCAGCGGCCGTCTCCTCCGAGACCGGTTGTTCGGCTTCGGCCTGTTCGGCTTTTTCGCTGCAGCCGGCAAGCAAAATGGCCATTGCCAAGATTGACAGTACGATCGAAAACGTTCGCTGCATAACATGCTCCTTCTCTGGTATCATCGTTTTCACTACGGGGGCGCACAGTCATTCTATTCGCATTGCCCGGCTCCTTCAAGGTGAAGACTCTTGGAGGTGCAAGGGTGCCAGTAATGCAGACACGGGGGGAGCGCGGAGGGCCATACTCGGGTATGATCAAAGTGGGGGCAACCAACGCCTGGATCTACTTCCCGGCAAAGAACTCGTCGTTCAGTCCTACGTTCAGCCTGTACTCGGAATATCTGTCTTCTATGCTGAGCGTGCGGTCGGCCAGGGTGATCAGGAAGCTCACCCTTACCCGCATATCCATGCTGAACAGGGAGGGCAGCCGGTAGCCTTCCACCGGAGCGAAGCGGATATTCATGGCGAACTCCTCCAATATTCGGGGAAGCACCGCCGGAGCCATCTCCACGTATACGGGCTGATAGTCTTTCCGGGAGATGTAGGCGCTTCCGCTGAAGAGGTTCTCCTCCACCTTTGTCGGAGTGAACTCCACGACCCACACCGCCTGCCCTTCGAACACCTCCGTCCCCTTCAGGTCAAATTCATACAGAGGAGCTGCTTCGGCGCTGAAGGGGCTTTGGAATTCCTCGCTGCCGTCGCGGCGGCCGCCGCGCTGCTGCCTGGCAAGCTCCCGCTCCATCTCCTTTTGGGTCAGCTCCCGCCCGTCGATGGTCATGGACAGATACTCGTTGTGCAGCTGATCCGGCTCGCGCGCATAGACTCGCCGGACGGACAGGGTTTCGCTCTTGACCGCCCGGCGGGAGGCATCTTCCCATTCCACAACCTGCGTCTCGGCGGTGTAGACCATGTCCCGTATAGCCGCTTCCCGAGCCGCCTCGGCTTGCTGTACCTCCCGGAGAATGGTCTCTACGGTGGGATTTGTGCCGTGGCTCAACTGGGGAAAGAGCAGCAACAGAACCGGTACCACGATCGTGAGGAAGGTGGGTCTCATGGCCTCGCGGCAGCGCCAGCCATGATTCCCTGCGCGTTGTTGGACCAAACTACCGTCCCTCGTACCAGAAGGCCCGGCGCCAGTTGTGTTTGTGTAAGGTCTTCAGCAGCTCTTCGGGCATGTCGGGCATCTCGGAAACGGCCAGGTTGGCCTCCACCTGGCCGACGTTGCGCATGCCGGGGATGGAAGTGCTGACCGAGGGGTGAGCCAGTACGAACTTCAAGGCCGCCTGAGGCAGGGTGTATCCGCCTCCGGACAGATCTTCCTGGACCTTCTTGACTTGCGCAACCGTGCGCTTGAGCCGATCCCCCATGAAGTAGTTATTCCTGAAATCCCCCTCTTCGAAGCGGGTCTGCCCGGTCAGTTTGCCGGTCAGGGCGCTCTCATCGAAGGGCATGCGGGCGATCACGCCGACGTTGTTTTCCGCCGCCGCCGGGAGGAGTTCCGCCGCCGGTTCCTGCTCGAAGATGTTGTAGATAACCTCCACCGCGTCCAGCCAGCCGTCCCGCATCAGCCCGACCAGGGCATTTTGATCGTGTTCCGGTGTCGAGATCCCGAGGCAGCGGATCTTGCCTTCTTTCTGCAGGTTCTTGAGGATTTCCAGGGGTGCCGGATCCCGGTTCCAGGCGCGGGTCCAGGAGTGCAGCAGCAGCACGTCCAAGCGGTCCGTGCCTAGGTTTTTCAGCCGCTCCTCGATATTCTCCCGCAGGTACTTCTCGGAGTAGCGGTCCTCCCAGCGGCAGTAGGGAGAGGGAGGCCAGGGGCCGGGCGCCGGAGGGGTTTTCGTGGTTACGATCACCCGATCCCGATCTCCTCGTTCCTTCAGAACCCTGCCGATGATCCTCTCGCTCCGGCCGTCACCGTAGCCGGCAGCCGTGTCGATAAAATTGACGCCCAAATCGAGCGCCTTGTGCAGGGCGGCCAGGGAATCCTCTTCCCTCTGGGTTCCCCAGGATCCCCCGATTGCCCAGGCTCCGAATCCGATTTCAGACACCTTCAGATTTGTTCTTCCCAGCATTCTCTGTTTCACAGCCAATCTCCTTGTAACTTAACTTTAAAACTATGAAGATCGTGTGCGAAAGGGCAAATTTTATTTCCCGGATTTTCCCGCTGCAATCCGGTAGACTTCCTCGACCACATTTTCCTCCAGAGCGGCCGGTGAGTGCTCCTGGAGGATCTGAGCCGCCCGCTCATGAGCCCGATCGGACAGGCTCTTGCTTCCCTGCTTGACCCAGCTGTCGTGGTTGTTATGGTCCAGAAGCCCTGCAAACCAGAACTCCTCCCGGAAGTGCTTCAGGGTGTGATCGTGGGTCAGGTAGTTGCCCCCCGGTCCGACCTCCTCGATAACCTCTATGGCGAGGTGTTCGGCGCTGAAATCGACTCCTCGTCCGAAGCGCTTGACGTAGCTCACCACCTCGTCGCAGATCACCAGGCTCTCCAGGGATCCGGTCATCCCCATCTCCAGGTAGCCCATGTCATGGATCAGGTTGTTGCCGATCAGGTACTCGTTGAAGATCGTCATGCCGATCTCCACGCCGGCCTGCTGATCCAGGATCTTGGCATCCCCGGCACCGGCCTTGGCGAAGGTAGGAATCCCGTAGTACAGGGCCATTTCCTTGTTCATGATCGAGGCCAGCAGAACCTCCGGCGTCATGTAGGGTGAGGCCATGGTTTGCATGTCCAGGAACACGATCGAGGTGTCCACGATCAGAGGAGCCCCCGGGGATTTCAGCTGATGGATCACCAGTCCGCTGAGCATGCGGGCATTTCCCTGAACGAAACTTCCCGCCAGGGTCGCCGGGGCGGTGGAACCCCCGATATCCACCGAGTGGTACTCCACGGGAATTCCCTTCTCGGCGCAGAACAGCACCTTCTGGAGGGAATCTTTGGGATGGATGAACGGAGCGATGGACATGGCGTAGTGAATCAGAAAGGGCCTGCGCTGCAGTTTATCCGTGCCC
>Ga0180438_10006741_pt1 | contig 15427 bp, 22 predicted proteins | sample SS_ome_12_FD_132455 | JGI IMG/M metagenome (GOLD analysis project Ga0180438, IMG submission 132455) | Hypersaline lake sediment archaeal communities from the Salton Sea, California, USA - SS_3_D_2 metaG | ecosystem: Environmental > Aquatic > Non-marine Saline and Alkaline > Hypersaline >...
CAAATAAGAAAATCCTCCACGGCCACCTAATACACCTTCATATTCAAGAAGATATATACATATACCTATAGGAAACACAATCGTCTCTCTTCTCACCTCATATCCCACTCCTCTCACGTCATGTTCATATCTATTACATCTACACCATACCTCATACATCCATCATACCTCATACCCAGTACACGTCATTCAAGTTGGTAAATCTATATAGGGTATCCCCCCTGTGTAGGTACGTATTAATACGTATAAGTCGTGGACTTTTAGCCTATGTGGGGATTTGGCTAGCCGAAGGCGCCAAGATGGGGCCGAAGAGGCCGAGGTTAAGCATCTCAGACGAAGGATGAGTGGTTAGCTGAGGTGATGCGGCTGCATTTTGGTAATTACACAGAAGCCGAAGTTGGCGGATCTTATTGTATATGTATATACCTATAGATATAATACTAGCAGGCCAGCAAAGTTGCAGATTTGAGTTGTGAGGGGTTGGTTCGAGGCTAAAGTGGCGCTTTCGTCCTGGGGGCCGGATGGAGAATCCGGAGGGAAGGAAGCCGAAGAAGGGCAGCGCGTCGCGGGCGAACCCGCAGGGCATTACACAATGACGACATGGCACCAAGTGTTCTTTAGTGCCAAGTTGCTGGTGTTCTTCTTAATGTTAAGTCGGCAGAGGCAGATCAGAAACCGGTCTTTCTGGAATGCCGAAGTATCTTCTGAGCCAAAGCTGCAAAGCAATAGGAATTACCGAATTCCTTTTGTGCTTTTAGTGATGTTTTAGCCAAAGTATGCGGCTAATTTAATAACTGATTAATATATCAATTATTGCACTGGTGCCGCATTGATTTTGGCTCTTTAGGTAGCCATTAAGATCTTGGCCGATTTAGCTTATACAATAGCTAAAGTCTTCGGCTTGCATGCCAACATTTCTACAGAACTATTTGGCCTGGGTGGGAGCATTAGTTCGCCGAAAAACATAGCGCGACAGAGAACGGCGAACTAATGCATAGTAAGGAACGAGGTTTCCAACCGAGTTGCTGGCTCCATGGGCAGGGAGGTTACATTCAAGGTTCCCTTGAATGGGATTTACAGAATAACGACGTGGCATTCGTCTGATTCCCAAACATCCCCAACCACCCGCCCTTATCTATATATAAAAAAGAGATCCTTTATATAGATCTCCTTCTTATGCGTCTGATTATGTATTCTATTAGCCAAACAGTTAATACTGTTAAAGCCAGCCAGGTTATTACTCCCGATAGGCCATATTTATTAATTAGCCAGGCCAAGGCGCCACCGATGATTATCATCTTCCACATGCATTTGCCTCCTTTTAAAGGGGGGACATTGCTGCCCCCATGTTTATTTAGCTGATTGTGACGTCTTCGCCTTCCTCAGCAGCTTCAGTTGATTCTTCCTCGCTCTTTGCTTCTTCTATCTGAATTACCAAGCGGTCAACCGGATTAGAGAAGAATAAGTTAGCTTTGAAAGCCTCTGAACTTTGGCTCTTTTGGCCTCTCAAGAAGATATATTCAACTCCGGATGGCCCTTTACGTTTGGTGCCATAGGAAGCTTTCTTGCCTTCTACTGTTGGAGGCTTCTCAATCAGGGTAATAAGCCTAGATTTTACATCTTGGACCTTACCAGAGAGAATTGCTCTCATTTGACCTGTTTCAGGATCTTTTGCCAGAGTGCAGCGGAAATCTTTGTTTTCCTCACACTGAGACATAGTGTTCCCATTAGTTGTGGCTTCCCAATTAGAGAAGCTGAGTTTTGTTTCCTTAATCATTGAAGGTACCTCATTGTATTTGTTGTAAGTCTTTCGACCTCATTACCTACAAAAAGGCATGGCGACAGGGCTATTGCTCCTCTATTGGTTTCCTGTGCTTTGCCTTTCTTTTGTATAACCTTTTGTTTGATTGTACTTTTGGTCTCTGTTGCACAATCCTTCGAGGCGGCTTATATCGTCCTTTCTTAATTGTAAACAGTGTTTTTCCCATTTGGTGCCTTCCTTATTTATATTATATCTAAAATAAGCCTGCGTAATGCAGGCATTATTTATTCAGAAGATATTTCTTCCTTCATTCCGTGGTAACCAGCTTTGAAACCACTTCCAAGCTTTTTACAGAAGCCGCCAATCTTATTGCCGATGTCTGCGGCAGATGTATGAGCAACTGTATTGCCAAATTCCTTAAGTTTATTTCCCAGGACTTCAGCGGAGCTGGGTTTAGACATTTCTTCGACTTTTTCGATAATTTGACAGAACATTCCAGTAACCTTTTCAAGATCGTCTTCAGATAATTTATCTTTACCTTCTATGATCTTGGAGCTTACTAGTTTGGCCATCTTATTAGCTATCTTTTGCTTATCCATTGTGTACACCTCTTTAACTGTTACAGCCGATTACGACAAATTACCATTTAACTAATCTGCAAACAGAGAGCATTTGCAGGCCATCTTCCATAAATTCACGGGTGGGAATTATTAGGCCAATTAGTTTTAGCAGATGAAACAATTCACTGTGGTCAGTGTCTTTTACTACAATCTTATTAGAATCCAGATTGTGGCTTGTATGATTCATTGCAATTAGGATTTCATCATCTTCACTCTTCAAAACGTAGTCGGTTCCTTTTTCTACGTGTTTCACAGATGTCTTCCATTTCTTTCCTGCGTACATTACTGTATAACTCATTGAGAACCTCCAAAGCCGACGAAGTGGTAGCAGAGTAAATTAGGGGGGTTAATGGGGATGTAAATAAGGGGAACTTTATTCCCCTACATTAGCATCATGAATTGACCGTCAATTGATAATCCAAGATAATCGTTTGTATCGTAGTCAACTGTCCACATTACATCATGGCCATCGTTAGCAATGTCTGCATAAACAGATCCTGTATCCGGATTCTGCTCTACGAATAGAATGTTATTATCTCTATCTAATACATAGTCAACTTCTGCTTCTTCAAATGTTCCATCTGGGTTATCAGTTATAAATAGTCTTGTGTGTGCAGCCTTTGCCAAATTAGCCAGCTTTCCTACGGCTTCTTTGATCATATGTCCTTACCATCCTCAAATTCTTCTTGCCGCCAAGTCTATTATATATTCCTAATACTGTATAGGCAACAATCCATAAACATACTATTGTAATTGTTGTTGTAATTCCTATTGCACTAAATACCCAGAGCAGTGCTGCTACAAATATACTTATTCTTAATGCCAGCATATACTACCTCCTGCAACGACAAATTATTACAGAAAAAGAGCCCCGTGAAGGGCCCTCAATGAGTTTAACCGTGTGAAATGACGCCAGTTACATTTCCCTTGATAGCAGATTGAGTTTTATCATCGCTACCTTTCCAGGTTTCTTGCTTGAGATAAGCTGTTACAGTGATCTTGTCACCTTTCTTCTTATCTTTGAGCAAGGCACCAATTCCATTCCATGCAGTAAACGGAAGAAAGCTTGCGCTATCTTTGCTGTGATTATGAGCAAGAGTAAATGATACATACTCATTGCCATTCTTTGTTGAACCCGATTCAGCATCCTTTACCAGTCTGCCAGTAAATGTCAGGCTATTTTCATTAATTATTCTAGGTTTCTTTTCATCAGCCATTGTATACCTCATTGACATATTAGTCGTTTACGACAAAAAAGGGCTATTGCCCCTATTGTTCTGGTAAGTATGTTGTAGTTACCATCTCCTACATATAAACTTCGATTACTACAAAAAGAGCCACTATTGTGGCTTATTATGACATTTCCTGCTTATACTTATCTGCTGCCTTAAATAACTCTTCGGCTGATTTATTCTTAAAACATCTCCAGCAGAATGGTACGGGATTACAGTCATCATACTTTTTACCAAGAATCATTTCTATTACCTTCTTGGGAGTTTGCTTGTCTGCTATATCTCCACATATTATGCATTCATCTTGCCTGCATTCATCTATGAAGTCAGATTCATTCTCAAGCTTTTCAATTGCAGTATTAATTGGTCTCATACTTGCCTCCTGAGATTATTTCTCGCAGTCGACAAAAAAGGCCAACTTGGCCTTTATGAGTTCATCCAATTAAGTATATTAACTCTAACTTTCTTAATGACTTCTACCGTAACCATGTCATGGTTAAATCTTGCTTTATACAATACATCTCCATCGGTATTCCCTATGCCCTCGCTGGCTCCTTTAGGACATACAATAGTAGTCAGCTTAGTTATTTGGTCGTCTTCTTTGTAATTAAGAACGCCATGAACGCAATCCTTCTTCTTTATCAGGGTAAGGATATAATTGTTTTCGTAGAATACCAAATTACCATTTCTTTCTTTGTACTTGGTGAACCATATGGTTTCTGAATCATGCTTTATTTCATCCATAATACATGCCTCCTATTCGGCATCGACAAAACATAGCATAGATAAAAAGGCCCGTAGAATAACCTTTGGATTACCTACAGGCAAGGGAGAATAAAATAATATGAACAATAAATAGGACCTAAATTCAGTTTCCACATACTACAAAATGCAATTCTGTAAAAACCTGCACGGTATCATCCATCTCCATCATCGGACGGCCATACCATCCTGCAACCAAAAAGAGGGGAATTATCCCCATCTACTAGAATCATTTGCAAATCTTTCAAACCAGTTAAACAAGCCAGGTCGTTTGAGGTGGCAGCATGTATTTAAGAAATTCTTTCCAATTTCGTATGCTTTCCACCTATCTCCATTAGTTCTTGTATCTATATATTCTTGAAGCATGGAGTCAAATGGTTCGCCCAGCATGCCTGGCTCAATATTAGTTGTAATATCATTATCCATCATCTTTCTCCTTGGCATACTTTCAGTTACTACAAAAAGGGACCCTGGCAGGGTCAAAATAGTACTACTGTTGGCGCCTTATTGGCAATTCCATTATATACAATTATAGTTGCAGTCATTGCATCCTGTCTTACATTCATGTTAGGATTTCTGACCATATCATCCAGATTAATTCTTATTAATTTCTCTGTACAGCCATGACATCTTTTCTTTATATCGTCTTTAGAAATAGTAACTTCCCATGTATCTTTATCGTTGCATAGAGGGACTGCGCCCCTTTTCTCCCTGGCAATCCTATTTAAGGCATACCAGGCAATTAACAATCCTTGATTTTCCATAATACACTCTCCATCTAATATTCATATACGACGAAAAAGAGGGAAGAATGTCCCTCATATTTTGCTCAGTCTGTTAATGAATTCATCTTTGCGTTCTAGTATATTATAGGCCAGTCGCATTATTAAACTTTGGTCTTCATGACTTAAGAGAATTTCATTTAAAAGACACTTTACATTTGTACATCTATTATGCGTAACTGCTTCTTCTTTAGTAAGGAATACTTTGTCGCCTACAGCATACATTGTAACTGGTTTGATATCACCTGGGTCCATATTTTCCTCCTTAATTAGTATTCGATTACTACAAAAAAGAGATCCACCTCGGCAGATCTCTTTAATGGAACCATCTTTAATCTCCCTATTGGCTCCTTCAAGGGAGGAGAAACATCGTAGCTGTAATAATCCAAGACTTCAACTTGGCTCCTAACGATTCTGCAGGCCTATTCCTAAATCCCATTTAACTTAGGTAATCGAAGCTTTTATCTGCAGCAAACTAGTATTCTGCAGTCGGGTGTGCATTCGGTCACGTTCGCATCGTGATTGTATATTACAACTACTATATATTAACATCTCATCTTTACAACACAATAGTCGCTGGCCAGAACAGGACTTTATAAGCGGGAGATATTATATCCAAAACCTACAAAAAAGAGTATAGCTCCAAAAGAACTATACCTCTTTAACCTGTATTTCTTTATATATTTCAGGCTGTACGTATTTAATTTCAGGATCACTGTCTGTTTTATCAATTGTCCCTAGGGTTCCACAATACGGACACCATAAAACCTTTGCCGACATTGAATCTGCCATTAAGTACATATCTATTCTGCATGTTTTACATTTACATTCATCCATAACCATTGCCTCCAAACACGGCAAAAAAGAAACCCCTGCACTAGAGGTCTCTTCCATTGAAGCAAATGAAGAATATAGGATGTTAATGATGCAGTTTATCCAATTCTATCTTCAAACATCAATGTAATATTTAAAATTAAAGGAACATAATCAAACTTTATCACATACGACAAAAGAGGGCGGCATTCCGGCGGCACTACTTATTCACCTTTGCACTCTTACTTTGCTATTACACGGCGGCTCAGTGGGACTCTTAGGTTTTCAAGACTTCAATAGTGAAACGATTGAAGGGAAACCGATTACTACATATTCACGATAAAATCTACCGGCAGTTATATTATTTATAAGTATTATTACGTATTTATGCTAACTTAGTTGATAATGTTTCTTGGGACCATCAAACTTGTCCCAGGTATTCTTTGTTCCCCCATCTTTTGGAATTTCTCCAACTCCAAAGGTGAAAGCAACTAGTTCATCGGCTTTTTCAGCAATTACAGAATTTCTATCCATAAAGCCTTTGCCGATAATAACTTTTGCTCCGTTGTTAATGGCGTCTTGTATTTGTCCAACATGGTATTCTCCATTGGTTCTGTCACACATTAACTTATGGTAATAGTTAGCTGTTCCTCCAGGATTAGTTCTCCAGTTGAACTCTTTTGTATCATAGAACTTGCCATTTTCATATTTACAGGGGAGAGCAATAGTAAGAGACACCTCTTTACCTTCGTTCTTCATACTGTTAAATACACAAACTGCTACATGATCTGACCATGCCGCTCCTCCGGATACAAGTTCGGTAAATCCTCCTTCGTTCATCTTATGTAAAACAGTGGCAATCATTGTATTCATTGTATTGCCATCCATTTTAAGATGCTCTCCTTTTCTTCCAGCAGTTCCAACTACTGCCAGTGTTTTAGTTTCCATAGAACCCTCCTTCTTATTTTGAGATACGGCGTTAACTAGATCATCAAGCCCCTCTATATTATTTATACCTTCTGCTCCCATTTTAGCCATTTCATCTGCTTTATCATTCATAACGTTGCCAGTGTGACCTTTAATCCATTCAAAGGACACAGTTCCTCCGGCATCGCAGATAGATTTAATGCAAATGGTTGCTTCGGTAACGATAGACTTAATGTTCTTATTCTTTGTCTTCCAATTACCAGTGAGCCATTCTTTAACTCCTTGATAATCGGCAACAATCTTAAGATTAACGGGTAATCCCATAAAAGCCTTTACTACTAATGAAGCAGCAAAGACTTCTGCAACAGGATTAGAAGCTGCAGGATATCTGTCTTGATCCACATTCATGCAGAACATATACTCTGTATTGTTATAGATACTGACTCCTCCAGCTCCTACTTTACCAGCATCCTTTTTGCCAAGATGGCTTCCATCAGTGTAAATAGTTACATCTTTAATCATATTTCCTCCTTTTGGTGGATCCGTCTTCCAGAATCCTACTTTTATTCCAGCAACCGATTCTACTTTCCATCCTTCTTCTAACATAGAAGCATATCTTTTCTGTAGTTCGGCATACCACAAGAACTTATTTTCTCCGGCGTTACCTTTGTGTGTCCATACTTCAAATATAAACTTCTCATTATCTTTAGCAAGAATGGTAGCCGTGTTCTTTATAAGGAATCTCGGGTTACTAAGCATTGTAAAGGCGAATTCATCACATGCAAATTCTTTATCTGCATCGGAAAGAGTTACTCTTTTCTTTAAAGGATTAGTTATATGCAGATGTCCATATTCATGAAGAACAACCATATCCATATAACTTCTAATATCCTCTTTAAATGGAACAGCCCTATCTAAGAAATCTGCATCATTACGATGAGAATACGGCGCTTTAACTGGCATACTTCTAACAACCTTAGGATTTGCAGCCTTGGATATCATAGATGGATTAATAGTGATACTATCGTTTCTATAATCACTTCTTCCAAATCCATTAAATGTGTCATCAGAGATAACAATTCCTCTATCTATGAGGTAATCAGTCGCAGAACCAGTTGAACTTTCCTCTTCCACAGATACAACAGAGTCAGGGTCTTCTGGATTGTTTTGTAATTCTATTCCTGCAATTACCACATCTGGAGATATCCTTTGCAGAAGCAGGTCTACATCTGCTAATACGACATCTGCTGCTCTACGAAGACCGACTGCAATCGCTGCATAAGTCTTGACAGCAGTTACTGGGTTAACAATTGCATCATCTCTTAGGTCCTTCCATATTGTACTGTGCCAGAAAGCAGACTCTCTGTTACGAACATGGCCATTTGGTATTGAGGCAACTGTTAATCCTTTGGATACCGCTATATCAACTGTCTCCTTATTTACATCAGTAAACTCAACATCTGGAAGTTCAGCAGGAACTAATTCCGGAACCTCTACGCCGAATGCTTTGAATACACTAGCTGGTATATCTTTCTTCATTGCTAGCATAGCAATAGCGTCAATTTCATCTTCGTCTATATCTTCAACCTCATCTATAAGATCAAGACTGAATGTAAACGGCTTCTTAACAGCCTGAGCAAGAGTATCGAGAAGCTCACCAAGATTTGCAGCCAACGCGCTTCTGTTTGAGCCAAGAGCAGATGCCATAGCATTAAATACCAGTCCAATGCTTTGCTGGGCATTTGCTCCCATTGTATAAAGTTCACCAGCACTTAAATCCATAATGTTTCTCTTCTCAACATTTCTGGCACATATAGCTTCTTCGCCGCCAGTATAGGAACTTATTACCTCCATTAGAAGACCATGATCATCACCATCCAAACCCATTCCCTTGGCATTCTTAGTATTTACATATAGAACGCCTTTAGGGAGATTGTCCACTGCAACAAGTCCAACCGTAATAAGACTTTGATAAGAGGTAAATGGATACCTCATGAAAGTCATTACATTTTCGAATGCGGTGGTTAGTTCGGATATTGTTTCCGGATGTCCTTCAATAGAATGAATTCCAACATCTTCCCTTGCAGCAACTGCTACCCATTTGCCAGGAACTTTTATGCTACGAAATCTAGCATGGATTGCTTTTGTAAGTATTTCTACATCATTCTTACTGGCAAGTCCTATTGCTGCTCTCATAGCTGCCGCCATCTTAATTCCTGCTTGATGATCCCCTTCAAGCAATTCGATTATGGAATCTATGCTTTTAGGAAATCTTTCTGCTGTTCTGCATACTCTCTTGGCGTTTGCTCTGAACATATTAAATACTCTTCTTTCTTTGCCCTTTGCAAACTTTGCCAGCAGAAGACTTAGAATAGATAGCTTTCTGGCTTCAATAAACTCCTCGTCATCTTCACCATGTAGTTCATCTAGAACAAATCCTACGTCAAGCTCAATAATGTCCGGCATTTCATCTATACCAAGATACTTTATATTATGATGGGTAGTAATTCCATCACATCCTTCTGGTATAGTTATTCCTGGAATATTATCTGCAGCGGAGGATTCTGCTAACCGTGCCTTCAGGAGTCCTCTACGTCCATTGCCAGCATCTATTATGCCTCTTACTAAATGCATTGCATCTTCGCCTTTAGCATAAAAGATACCATCATCATGGCCATCTCCAGCAGTTTTGTCTACAGCCAGTCTCATCTTCTTAACAAAGAGTTCAGTCTTATAGAAATCCTTACCGAATCTATATTTGATAGAATCTATTTCCCTTTGACTATGACCTTTGAATAAATCATCTACTGTTTTAGATCCTTCAAGTGCATAGGCAAAGTTAATTCCACACCCTTCATATATCCATGTTGGATGCGCAGGCATTGCTCTGGATTTATCTATACCGGCAGTCTTAAATGCAATGGACATTAATTTGTCTATTACTTTTGCAGGAAGCCTACTTCCAGCCTTAACTATATAGGTATTCCCCTTTCCAGACCAACGTATCCATTTCTTTGCTTCCTTTGTAGGACGAACGGAGTTTGCCCATTTAGGAACATCAAATAGATCCATTTCGAATAGATCAGTGAGGAACTCCGGAGTAAACCTTGTAGTTAGGCTTACATGAATAAACCCAATTCTTATACCAAGGTTCCATGCTCTACTATTATACATAGACCAATTAGAGCGTACCGGCAGCTTTCTCTTATACCACCTACTGTTGCTTCCTAAGAATACAACAGTCTTTAACATTTTAAAGTCATCACTGTTCTTGGGTGGCTCAAGAATGCGTTTGACTATGTTATCAATGTTCATATTGTTTTCTCCTATATTAAATATTCAGCAGATACACTGCTATTTGTCCCGCCTGGTAGCGAACCAGGAAGACAACTTAATGTCCGGGACTACTTTATTTACCTTCTCCAAGCAAAGACCTTGTTATCTCTAACATGAGCCTTTTTGAAAAAGTATTCATTTGTTATTACCCAACCATTAACCTCCTTTCCATTAATCCTATTTGGAATCGAGATAAGCACCGGTTTCTTGTCTATTACCTTGCAAAACATCTCTGCTTCCATGGCAAACCTGTTCATGAAATCTTCCATGACGTGTGCTTCTGCCTTCTCTCTTAATCCACTGGGTGTTACGGTTGTAATATTGTTCATATTGTTTTCTCCTGATTAGTTTCTTTGCGACATCAATGATGTCTTGAGCATCGTAAAGATCTAAACCAGAAGTCCTGACGCCATAAACCTTACCGGCGGTCCACGGCAATCAGGAATACTTCTAGTCAAGAAACTAATGAAACTTACCATTGTTCCCACATCCTTTCTGCTTCTTCCATAGTTCTCCCATACTCATTCATTGCGCCAATGGTTCTTTCATATAATGAAACCCACGTATCGTTTTCCCATGGCTTAAGAACAAATACAGACCCACTATATTCTTTGTTAGGATTGTTGGTGACATCTACTCGCATAATCTTCTTAGTTTTGCTACACAGAACAAACACATCAGTTCCGTATGTACCATCTGCTACTTCGCTATAGCGGCATATATAACCGTTTGCTCTGAGTAAGTTCAGATATGGAGTACCAGTTATCTGCCTTGATTCTTCTAGGCATTTCCTAATTCCAATACTTGAATCCTTCTTTGCACTAGTATAGAATCCAAGTACGTGGTATTCTAATATTGCTCCATCCATCCTGTAAAATGGAGGAGTATTTGTTATCGTATACATACTTTCTCCTTTGCGACCATATCGGCCTTAAGCATCTCTAATGGACCTAAACCTAGATTAATATCTAAGCCAATTTGAAAGTGATAAAAAAGAGGTGAGGCACAACCGCCCAGCTATCGGACGGCCATGCCTGAATGAAACTAGCTAATCAAATCCCAAACTTCTTCAGCTAATTCCTTTTCTGCTGCATAATCATTGAAGTAATCTTCTGCAGGACAAGTATCCTTAGAATCTCTATATCTCTTAAGTTCTTCCTTTGCATACTCTTCTGCTCTCTTATGCTGCTTCCATGAAGGAATTGATTTAATAGTTATATGTTGTTTACTCATCTTATTCTCCAGTAATGAGCCTTTTAACGTGGATGCTCAGCAATACATTTGCCTCTACAGTATCGAAGCTGTAAAAAACGGCCAACTATCCGTTAAGGCTTTTACGAACAATAACTGTTCCCTTTCTAATCTGCTTATTTCTTTCTATAGCTCTATCAGCTCTCTCAATTGCTTTATCGCATTCTCTAAGAGCCTTTTCCGCTTCTCTAATCCATTCATTAGTAGATTTCTGCTTATCCATTTTTTATTTCTCCTTAGTTCCATACCCCTACACCTAGGCCCTCATTTCCAGTTCCAGGTCGGCAAATATGAACCTGGTCTGTGTGGGGGAACGGTGTAAGGGATGGGTAGAAAAAAGCTATTGGGGGTTATATATGTATAGAAAATGGCAAAACTTTGTAAATTTCGGCTTGGCTTGCTCTTAAGACTGTAAGAAATAGTACTAATCCATGATGTATAATAGATAATTACTATGAAGATTATAAAAGCATCAAATGGCTCAGATATATTAGTAGATGATGAAGACTTCGAAGAGCTCAGCAAAAGGTCCTGGTTCATCTTCCAAGGGTTCCCTGCTACTTCTATTACTATAGAGAAGGGTAAGAGAAAGCGGCTAATAATGCATAATGTATTGTGCCCGCCGCCAAAAGGCTCTGGCTTAATAGTAGATCATAAAAATGGCAACAAATTAGATCATCAGAAAGATAATCTAGTATTAATTACTAGAGCCGAAAAGTCTTATCAAGCTAAGCCGAAGGGTGGGGGGTTTAAAGGTGTTTCTAAAAGTGGAGATGGCTGGAGAGCCATGATTTCTAAAGAAGGCAAAAAGAAGCACATTGGCTATTTCCCTGAAGAAGAATTAGCTGCCATTGCTTATGATATCTTGGCTGTACTTGAATTTGGCAAGCAAGCCTTTACTAACTTTAAACTTGGTTCTAGGAAAGAAACTTCTAGAGTTGTTAGAAAGCTATTAGAATGGGAAAGGATTACTGAAGCCGAATTGTCTAAGATAGGATTGTCCGTAGAACCTGAAACACCACCCAATTTAGACAGACTAGTAGACTTGGCAGACCGACTAAATGAGTAATGAAGTATTACTGCAGAAATGGCTTTGGTGGGTTATCTAGGACTTGATGAATTCCTGTAAAGCTGTAATTAGTTCCTTTTTCATTTCTTCGTCGTATTTGCTGTAAGAGGCATCTATGTGTTCCACCTTTGTAAGGGAGTAGTGGGCGCTTTTCTTAATTCTTTCCATTGTTTGGAGGGGGTCTAGTGCTGTATTTGAGAGGGAAATGAATGTTGATACCGCTCTTGACATGTAACTAAATACATTATCATTCTTGTTCACACTTAGAAATACTGAATGTTTTATGGCTTTGATAATTTCCTGGTTTTTGTTTACATCTATATTGAAGGTAAAAAGAGCTTCTTTTAGATAATCTGGGAAGACGTAAATGCCAATTCCATAGTTGCAAGCAATTGGAAGTTTTTTGGAGAGGTTCTTGTTTTCACTTAATTCGTTCATTGCAGCCGATACCGATTTAAAGATCTCCTTATATGTCTTGGATTCTTCAATGTTAGTAGTATATTTATCTTTTATAAAGTGAATCATTTCAATGGCTGCTTCCAGACCAAGGGAATTGTTTGCAGGATGAATTAGATAGGTAATTAATGTTTTGATCCTCTTTTTCTTTTCTTCAGGATCTAGAGATTCTACTGCTACCGAGTAGAATGCCCAAGTAGTTTCAATCATGGACCTGACAAGGGACCCTATATATTTATCTACTCCCTTCTGCAGAGGATCAATAAAGAATTTCTTGAATTTATCGGTGGTCAACAGATATGAAAGAAATACCAGGATGTAGAACGGAATAATCGATACTTCATACACCATTTCAAACTTTGAAGATGGCTTGCCCTTAGTAATTAATTCTCCTCCAACCCCAAAGTCCTTATTTAATATAGCTTCTTTTGCATATATGTATAGTCTTCCCGGAAGATCATTGAAGAACAGTTCGGGGTGTATATCTCTAATTCTCATAGTTTTAATCCTTTCATAATAACAAGACTGATCTTCTTTCTATTATACCTGGTTGTTGTAGGTTCTTGCTTTTGCCTAAGTGCTATAATATTTTCATGAAATCAGCAATAGAAACTATATTAGCTCTCAGCGATAAATTATCAAATTATACAGTAGAAGAATCCTCCGAAGAACTGGATAAACTTAGACGCAAGTATAAAGTTCCTACTAAAGATGGCAAGACATTTAACCGAAGTACTGGCATGATTGCAGGAAAACTTAGATCCGCTGGCCTAGATAGAGGAAAATGGATTGCTCCAGGATCCCAAAGAGCAAGATATTCGGCTCTTTCCAAAGCAGGATGCGGTAACTGGAAATGCGGCTTCCTAATGGTCGAAGATGGAAATCTTAAGTATCCATTTATTAGTGCAAGTGGTAAAGCAATGGTTTCAGGAATCTATGCGGCAAAGCGCAGAGCAGTTCAATCAGGAGAAACTGCAGTTGTGGACATCACCAATAAAGTTCTGAAGCTAATTGAGAAAGATCTAGAACGCAAAAAGAAGGCTAAGAAATAACTTTCTTCTTGCTAAACAGTTTTGGTATTTTGTTCATTGAAACAAATATGATAATCGTGGTTCCCACCATAAATGTGGCAACTAGAAAAAGTATGCCTATTACAGAAAGGTGAATCAAATCCCATACAAATTTGATAAGCTGAACAACAAGCGGCTTTCTTTTCTTTTCTACTTTAAGGACTTTCATTCTAAAATAAACTCGGGGCTTCTTGCTTAGATACAACCTGCAACATTGAAGACAATATATTATTAGATAATTCTATATACTTTTCTCTATTTATAGGATATCTTGCAAGATTACTATTATTAAATAATTCAAGACCATCTTCACTTATAGCATGATAATATTCTATACTATCTCCTTTGAATAAATGATACCCGCTGTCTTCTGCTTTGGTATAAATAGTAAATATTGGATTTAGCATCTTTTTCGAATATTTACCCATAACTATTGATACTACCTTATCCGTATATCTAGCTAATTTTCCATAGGATCTATATCCTCTTACATCTTTTTCCCACATAGCAATGCATGATGTAATCTTCTTATTTAATGTATCAATTCTTTTATCAATTTCATATCCTTTAAACTTCTTTGTGGCAGATAATCTCTTGGCTTCCGTTTTACTAAATTCTCTGAATTCCCTATCAAGTACAGTTTTAATGTAGTCAATTCTTTTTTCGGATGGGATCACTCCTCGACGAACTCTATCCATATGGAATAGAAGTCCCCCGTCTGCTTTGTAATCCAAATAATCTTTCTGCACAGAATATGACATCTTATAGTCTTCATCTTCCCATTCATCAGAATACATTCTTTCACTAATAATAGATTTGGTTTCCATTACAGATTTTCCATTCATTAAAAGATCGGCTGCCTGCACTACAATCTTTTCAATAAACTTTGGCTTTGAAGAACCTTTCATACTAGAACCTGCCACCTCCGGCTCTGCTTCTAGATCATTAGGGTTATAAATAACATAGTTCTTCATTCCCATGAACAGGCCCTTATATCCTTCTTTTTCAAGATCCAGCGACATCCTCATATCAAATGGAAATTTACCTTTGTACCAATACTTTTCTTTAAGGGATTCATCCAATATTTTATTTAATTCATCAACATTTAGTGGATTGTTAGGTGGAACATCTACATATAATCCATCCGTATTATGTAGAACAATATCCCCTAATGCAGTTACAAAAGTCCCATCTTTAGTGGATATATCATACACGTATACTGGTATCTCAGATTTTAGTACTTTATTCTGATTTATCTTGCCCTTATCTATTTTCTTATAACCAAAGTTTGTTGTATATCCGTGTGCTTTGTGTCTTAAGTGAACACATGTTACGTTTTCCTTATCC
>Ga0180438_10006742_pt1 | contig 15427 bp, 7 predicted proteins | sample SS_ome_12_FD_132455 | JGI IMG/M metagenome (GOLD analysis project Ga0180438, IMG submission 132455) | Hypersaline lake sediment archaeal communities from the Salton Sea, California, USA - SS_3_D_2 metaG | ecosystem: Environmental > Aquatic > Non-marine Saline and Alkaline > Hypersaline >...
AATAATTCAGGTTCCTGGATTATTCACGGGTCGAGATCGCTGCAGCGGCAAGGAAGCAGCTCTCGTAGCTGTATGTGTATACCGCGAGGGGGCTGCGACAAAGCCGATGTAGTGATATCGGCCCGCCCGTAGGATAAAAATTGTCTATCTTGTGTTTGATTTGGTTTTAAATATTGTCTGTCCTATTGAATAATAGGATCGGCAATTTTCATGAATAATTCAGGTTCCTGGATTATTCACGGGTCGAGATCGCTGCAGCGGCAAAGAAGCAGCTCACGCAGCTGTATGTGTATACCGCGAGGGGGCTGCGACAAAGCCGATGTAGTGATATCGGCCCGCCCGTAGGATAAAAACGGCTGAATATATCGTTTTGATATATTGAAGATTTGTTTTGATAAAACAATAGGAAGTGTCAGCCGTTTTTATAAATAATCCAGGGCTAAATCTTGACGAAGGTTCGTTTCCTGTACATCCAATACAAGATCAACCAGATGACCGCAAATCCGGTCAACCCTTGAACCAGGCCGTTCCAGGGACCGAGCCGATCCGCCAGTCCACCGACAAAAATATCGCCGATCCGCCGAAAATCGAAAAGGCGTGTGATCATGTAAACGAAGATGGCGTTCATCCCGATGACCTTGAACATGAAGGCCCATTTGCGGTATCCCCATACATCCATGACAAGATAAAAAAAGCCGAGGAGCAAAAAACAGAGTCCCCCTGAAAATAGAACGAAGGAGCTGGTCCACAAGTGTTTGATGATCGGGAACCAGATGCTCCAGAAAAGGCCAACACCGATGCTCAAGATTCCGGCCCCGAAAAGCCATAGAACCTTCTGCAATTGTGTTTTTTTCGAACGGAGCAGCAGGCCTCCGAAAACGCCCATCATCACCGTCCCGGTAAATGTCAGGCTGCTGAGGATCCAGCTGTAGTCAGTCCCGTCCTGGAACGGACCCTGGATCAGCTTATCCAGATAGATGGCCAGATTTCCCTCGGGTGTCAATTGGCCGGCGCCGAATCCGGGAACCGGCATCCAGGCCATCAAGGCCCAGAACAGCAGCAGGAGTCCGGCAGTCGCCCCGATCTGCCACCTGATTTTCAAATTCAGCATGATGATCGATCCGATCAAATAACCGGCCGCTATTGCCTGAAGAGTGTTGCAGCAAATATGAAGTTTCGCAAGGTCATAACTCAACAAATGCCCTTGAGCGACCATCCCCAGAATGAACAAGATGAAAAAGCGCATGACGATGTGTGAATAGAGTTTCTTTCGGCTGTCTCCCCTTGCCAGCCGTTTGGCAGAGGAAAAGGGCATGGCCACCCCGACGATAAAAAGGAAAAGCGGCATGATCAGGTCCCAGAACCGGAATCCATTCCATGGCACATGCTCAAGCTGGCGGTCGATGAGTCCCGTGAGGGGGCTTCCGAATATGGCATCGAGACTCCCGAATATCCAGGAGCCACCGACGATCCAGAACATGTCGAATCCCCGGAGCGCATCCAGAGATTCCAGCCTTTTCCCGGCCTCGTGGGCTCCATCCGGCGCATTCGGCTGATTCACGCCCAGTATCATGTTTCTTTCCCGGCCTTTGATTTTACAAAATTTATCTCTGCGCGTCACGACAAAATATCCAGGCCGGAATGACGCAAACCGCAGGGCCGTATCGATAGATGTTTTGACATGAGCTGACAGTTTGTATTACCGTATTTGGCAGATCCATTAAAAAATGTCGAGGAGTCCTTCAATGGCTAAATGCGCAAAATTCGTCGGAACCGGATCGTATTTGCCCAAACAAAAGATCTCGAACACGATGATCCAGGAAATGGTCCGCAATTTCGATCCCGAACGGGCGGCCATGCCCTTTACCCAGTGGGTGGAAAAAGTGACCGGAATCAGAACCCGCTGTTTCGTCGAAGACGAAGATGCCGAGATGATGGCCGCTCAGGCATCCGAAAAGGCCTTGGAAGTGGCCGGAATGAAAGCGGCAGACCTCGATTTTATCATCGTATCCAGCTTCACTCCCACGCGTGATATCCCCAATATAGCTTGCACGGTAGGCCACATGATCGGGGCCGATGGGGTGGGCGGCTTTCCTGTGAACACCGCCTGCGCCGGTTTTGTTTATGCCCTGTCTGTCGCTTATGCCCTGATCAAGTCCGGGATCTACTCCAATATCCTGGTGGTTGCATCGGAAGTTCTCTCGAGAGTTATCGACTTCGGTGATCCCAGCACCGCCGTTCTTTTCGGCGACGGTGCCGGAGCGGCCGTATTGCAGGCCAGCGATCAAGGCGGAATTTGCAGCCCCCCTTATTTGATTTCCGATTTTTCCGACCACATCCACTGTGAAAATTCAGACACGGTCAATCCGCGGGAAAGGATAACCTTCCAGGAAAGGGAGTTTGTGCCCCGCCATATGATCCACATGCCTGGCGGACCGCACGTCTTGAAAAGGGCGGTAAACGGAATGGCTGACGTTCTGCTCAAGGCTCTGGAGCTGAGCCCTTATGAGCTCGGCGACCTGGATGTGATCATCCCGCATCAGGCGAATTTGAGGATCGCTGACGGCCTGATCACAAAATTGGGAGTTCCCGGAAAAAAGGTCTGCCGGGTCATCCGTTCCATCGGCAACACATCCGGCGCTTCTGTGGCGATCAGCCTGGATATGGCCGTCAGAGGCGAAGTGGACGGCTTGAAAATAAACCCGGGGAACAAGGTCGGATTGACCGCGATCGCCGGAGGATACAGCGCAGGGGCGATCGTGTTCGAATACTGATAAGTACGGCACCTGCGGTATTCTCCCAAATCCCTGATATTCGGGGGATCTATTTTGGAGGGCGGAGAGCGAATTTCAATCCGGACCAGGTTTTGTCGATCGCACAGACCTTGTAATCGACCAGGCCGGAGTCGAGCCCTATTTTCCGCACCGATGCCTGAGTAAGATCGGACAGGACACCCGATGCCTTTTTCGGCCAGGCGATCCAGAGGCCTCCTTTCCCGACTTGCCGCTTCACCTGACTAATTTGGCGCTCCAGCTCTTTTCTTGACTTGACGAACCAGATCGCCAGATCGTTGGCCTTCGTTTCTTCCCTGACGAACGAGACACCTGCGGGCAGGTCAGGGATCGAGTTTTCGAACCCGTCGGGCGCATCGATGAGAGAGATGACGGCATTGGGTTGGATCCCGAGTTTTTTGGGCAAAGGCGCGCCTTCGTATCCGGCCATGGTCGATGAAGGCACGACCGGAGTTTTCGGAGGTTGGGCGATGGCTTGCCCGAGCGCATCCCGGATTCGATCCCAGGTCGTGTAAACCGCATCGGGCAAAAGCTCTTTGATTCGTTCCACTTTTTCCGGATCCCCCCCGACAAAAACCAGGGGGACGTGGCGCGTGTCCTTGTATTTACGGATGCCAAGGCCCACATCCCGGCCTTGAGATGGGATCCGCGACAGATCGATGACAACGGCATCCGGAGGATTTGCCCTCATCTCCTTGAAGGATGAAGGGCTCAGCTCTTCGTGGATAACATTATGGCCTGCCGACTGAAGGATTGCGGCCTTATCCTCCGCCTCAGCGGGCTTCCAATGGATCAACCTCACACGATACTTCTTCATCTCAATTTCGTGACGGAATACCTGACCCCTTAATTATATGGGGCCAGGTACCGAATTTCAATTTGTAATTTGGGGACAAGTACCGAATTATTCAAGCTAGTTCTCTTCCATTTTGTGTGGGAGATAAAGATAAAAAGACGGGTGGCGCGGCAGGAGGGGCCTCCCGCCCGCCCGCAGCGGAAGGGTGCCCGCTGGGGGATGGGTGGAGCGAGGACGGCCGGGGGAGGAGGCCGTGACAGGACCCGTCATTATCCATCTGTAAAAAACCCACACAAATTGGAAGAGAACCTTCAAGTTATGGTTATGGAATATAAATTCGGTACCTGTCCCTGAATTATAAGCGAATACTGGAATACCGAATTGCAGAATTAGGGGGATAGGTATTCCGTCACGAAATTATTGCTGGAGGCGGGCGAGGGATTCGCGGGCATCGATAACCGGATCCAGGCCAGGATCGGCATCCTTCCAGTAAGACAGGGCTAGCTCATACTGCTCGATCGCCTTATCTCTGAGCCCTTTCCGCTCATATAGCTTGGCAAGCCTCAAATGGCCGAAGGGATGAACCAGCGGCCTGAAGGCCACTTCCGACGGATCGATCTCGGTTATCTTCTCATATTCAGCGATGGCCTCATCGACCTTTTCCTCTAGCAAAAGAACTTGAGCCGGAAAATCGATCCTGTAGGGAAGGTTTTCGTAAATGAAAGAATAAAAATCCTGAAAAGTCAGGATTCGAGTCGGCACTTTTTCATGGGCTTCGAGAGCTTCCTCCCCCAACCCCTCGGCAAGGTACAGGCTGCGGGCAAGAACGAACACAGCAGAAGTATTGCCTGCCTTTTTATCCTCAGGTAGCGCGTTATAAATGGATTGGACCTCCGCCAATCTCGATTTAGCCGATTCAATATCCCCTTTCAGCACATCCAGCATACCCGTATAAAAAGACAACAGCAGAGCGTTCTCTTCCGGAGTGGCATATTCATTCAAGGTTCTGTAATCTTGCCTGGCATTTACATATTCTTGATAAAGTTCGATCTTTCCCCAATCGTAACAGGACCATATCTTCGACCGGAAAGCCACATCCGCCATTCTCCAATTGTCCGCTTCCATAGCCAACTTTTCGGCCCGGTCCGCTTCTTCGAGGGCAAGATCGAGTTTTCCCTGAAGATAGTAATAATATCCTTTCCAGAGATGCCCCTGGGCTTTGAGCGATCCTGTTGTTGCCATGTTTATGAACCGGTCCAGCCAGCTCATCGCTTCATCATAATCCTGTTTGACGGCGTAGATGTACGAGATCTTCCATCCGGAGCCGAAATCGGGCTTAACCTCCAGGGCCTCCTGAAATTTTTGTATCGCCTCATCCAGAAGTCCCATGCGGAAATACGTCTCCCCCATCGAATCGAAAGGATTGGCATCCCCGGGAGAAACAGAAGCATACCGCCTGAAATACTCGATCGCTTTGTCAAACTCATTCTTATAGCTGTACACATAAGCTAGCTGATTGAGGGCATACCCGTAATTGGGATCCAGAGCCAAGGCGTCGTTCAGGCAAGCGATCGCGTCGTCGTACTCGTTCTTTTGCAGATGATACAGGGCCAGTTCAAAATGAACCCGTTTCCACTTGGGATATTTTGCGGCCAGCTCTACGAGGATCTTTCGATATTTCTCAGGATTGTCATTTCGGTTGAGCATCGCTTCGATATAAAGCCCTTCCCTGCCTTTGAGCTTCTTCCCAAATTTTCTAAAATTCGCGAAAGCCTCATCCACCGCTGGTGTATTGCCCAGACTGGCATGAGCTCTCGCCAAATAATAATAGGCCAGGGCAAACTCTGGATCGAGTTCCACCGCCCTTTCGAGAGATCTCCGGGCATCGTTGTAGTAGTATTTTTCGAAATCTTCCCTACCCCTGAGGAAGTAATTGTACGCTTCCATAGAATCCGTGGTCACTTCGCTGATATGCGGGGTCGAGAGTTTTTGGAGAAAGGCGCTGATTCCGGATCCGTGGCCGATCTTCCGGCTGATCTCATCGATCTGTTTCTTCAGGATGCTGTCCACTCCTTCTCCATTGGAACTCACGCTGGTCAGAAGGCTCTTGGTCTCGACATCCAGGACATTGACATTGGTGACGAACATGTTCTCCGCTTTGGTAAAACTTCCCAGAACGATAACCTGGATAGCATCCAAACGGCAAAGCTCGAATCCCAGGTCTCTATCGATGACCGTGACATCCTTCTGTCCCAACTGCTCCAGCAGGTCCCGCATTCTCTCCCAGGAGGTGATGCGGAACGATTTCGACTGCTCCAGACTCGTGATCAAAAGGTTCGGAATAGCCTCCTGTAGATAATCATAGGAACTGTCTCCTGTCTGATTCTCGAAGCTGATCACAGCCACCGAAGGCATATCAACAGGAGAAGCGAAGGCCGATCTTCCCAAAAAGTATTTCCATCCGACAACACCGATCGCGATAGCCGCCACAAGAATAATGGCCGGCAGGATTATTTTTTTTAAATTTAATTTTACGGTTATTTCTCTGGAAGTGATGGGCTTCCTGCTTCGGATATCCCGTTCGGTAGTGGGCAGTTCGTGTTCGATTTCGGACAGGGCTCGGTGAAGCTCCTGCACGCTCTGATACCGGTTTTTCTTATCTTTTTCCAAACATTTGAGTATCAAATTGTTGAGGCCGTCAGGTATCGAAGGGTTGAACTTTTTCGGAATAGGCGGTTTTTCGAGCTTGTGTTTTACGGCGATACCGAGGGCCCCGTCGCCATCGAAAGGCACCCTTCCCGTCAGCATCTCGAATAAAATGATCCCCAATGAATAGATATCCGATAACTGGTCAGCATCCTTGGCCTCTGCCTGTTCCGGGGACATATATTCAGGCGTGCCGATCAAGACCCCATGGCCTGTTTTCCGGCTCGTTCTCAACGAACGGGCGATCCCGAAATCCAGAATTCGGGGATTGCCTTCCTTATCTATAATGATATTGCTCGGCTTCAAATCCCGATGCACGATCCCATGCCTGTGAGCTTCTTCCAGACCTTCGCAAATCTGCTTGGCAATGATGACCGATGTCCGCACACCCAACTGACGGGTCATTCGGATCATGCTTTTCAGGTCTTCCCCTGGAACATACTCCATGGTGATGTAATGAGAACCTTTTTCTTCATCCAGGTCGTACATTTTGCAGACATTCCTGTGAGCGATCTTTCGGGCGAATTTCAGTTCGTTCGAGAATCGCTCGATCGCCTTTTCATCAAGGATTTCCGCTTTGATCAGCTTGAGGGCGACCTCCTCATTGACCTTCTTATCCACCACTCTATAGACACTGCCCATGCCTCCCCTGCCGAGTTCTTCGATGACCTCGTACCTATCGGCAAACAGGCTTCCTCTCTCCAGGCGGACCACGGATGTGTCCAGCGCTAATGTCTTGGCATAGAGATCATCGTCTTCCACTTTGAACTGAAGGGGTTCTCCGCAGTTGCCGCAGAAACGGGTTCCCTTCGGGTTTTCGGATTGACAAGACATGCACGTGATCTTCATTTCTTTTCTTTTGAATTTAAACTTTCTTCACGTCCTCTAAGTTTCCATTCCAGATAATATATTCGTTGGGCTCGTCATTTTTTTTTGATGCCTCAACTATCATAAAGCAATTTTCATGCCAAAAAAAATTCGGTTCAGTGCCGTAACGATCGGATTCTCCCATGTCCTTTATTTACGACAATGATACGCCCCCTGTAAAAAAACTTTACTGGGAGCCTATAAACCCGGTATATCATTGCGATCGACGCTCCATTAGAATATAACACGCGGGACGCGCTTTTTTGCACCATTGAATCCGCGCCATTGAAATCTCCCGCAGCATTTTGTTCCCTTCGCTCTTACCCACCCTTATATAAATACGCAGCCACTCGCCTAATGGTTGCCATTTTAATTTAAATTTCGTGACGGAATACCTGACCCCTTAATTCATTAGCATTTCTGGGGATATTTAATTTGGAGGCAAGTATTGAACTAATCGAATTAAGTATCTATCCACGAATTACCGAAAAAATAATTAGGGGGATAGGTATTCCGTCACGAAATTAGAAATAAAAAAGCCCCTTCCGCTCCCCGCGGAAGGGGCTTTTTGTTGTTCTGCTTCAGCAGCTGCTGGAACTAGAAGTTGAAACGCACTCCTATTCTGAATACTCTGGGGTTGAGGATTCTCAAATCCTGACCGAAATCATCCGCCGTGATTCGCAGTTCTTTCTTTAGAGCAATTGCGGAGTTGGTCACGTTAAAAGCATCGGCGGACAATGTCACCGAAGATGTTTCGCTCACGTTGAACACTTTTTCCAGCCGGAAATTCAAAACCCAGAACGTCGGCAAACGCTGATCTCCGAATTTGCCGCCGCCCTCCGGATTGCCGTAAAGCGAACCATACCCGATCCCGGGCATAGAAACCAGAACATTGGTCGGCATGACATAGCCTTCGCGCGCGGAAAAAACACCGCTGAAGTTAATGCCCAAAGGAAGCTGGTACATACCGGACAGCTTCAACTGCCACCTGGAGTTGACGAAGATGTCGCGCACACCAGAGCCTCCGCTCTCCGGAGCCACCATGCCGCCGTCGAAGTATTCCTGGTTATTGAGCCCGAACGCCATATTGGAAGCTCGGATATCATCGATAACTCCGAGATATTCGCCCTCGTAGTATCTTCTCCAGTCCGCATAAGTGAACGATCCGTTGAACATCCACCTGTTCGACAATCTCTTGGTGAAGACCATCTGGGCGCCCAGGTACCGGTCGTACATTTTCTGGTGATTGGTGATGTACTCATAGGGATAGAGATCCGTCCTGCCGTAGATGTCATAATCGACCGTATCATCATGCTCTGCAACATAGTAATTCGCTTCGGATTCGAACTCGCCGTCTGCATTGATCGAACGCCGCCAGGTCTGGTTGTGTCTCTTCTTGTAGAACAATTCCAGCCGCGCGGCAAAATCGGCGAAAAGCTCTTTTTCGTAAGATACACTGACCTCGTCCAGGAGCGGGGAATTGTATTCGGGATCGTACCTGTTCATGGCAACGAGCGATGACGGGTCATCAGGATTGACCGAACTGCTGTACCAGATCCAGTAATCGGGATCGTTGGGATCTTTCAACTCGCCCGTATCCCAATCATACCCGAAGAGCTCGTCATTGGTCACCCGTCCGTCTTCATTGTAATCCTGCCAGAGCACATCGACCGCTGTCCAGCCGATCGGGTTGACCCGATCCGCCAGGTTATTCCCCGACTGGGAACCATACCGGGCAAGCGATATCTTGATGATGTCTTTTCCGGTCCCGAAAATGTCATATGTCAGGCTCAACCTTGGCGAAAACACGGACCACTCGACGCCCGGATCGAACTCATCGAGTTGAATAGCGGGCATATACTGAGAGAGCCACGGGCAGGCAGGAATATTCACATCCTTGACCAGCGATTTTTCCTGGTCATACCTGAGGCCGAGATTCAACGCCAGCCTTCCAATCGTGGCGGTGTCCTGGATGAAGGCGCTGTACCGGGAGAAGCTGTAATTCAGCATATAGTCCCTTTGCAGCATGGCTTCCCACCATTCTCCGGTGGGCACAGCCTCATCCGGCCCGTAATACATCAGGTACATATTCCCTTCATAGTAGGCATGGGTGGTCGTCGTGGCCGTGACATAGTCCACACCGAACTTGATCTCGTGGTCTGCGCCCAGCACATCCTCGACAAAATACGTCCCGCTGACGTTCGCGTTGATCTGGTCCCTGTCGGTACCGTACTCGTAGATGTTTCCGCTCATATAAAAGCTCGGATAGTACTCATATGTCATGTAAGCCCCGGAACCGTCTTCCGTCCTCGGACCCTGCACCGGCTCCAGCGTGAACGGGCCTCCCATGAAACTGGCCTTGGCGTTGATGTACAGGTTGCCGACAAAGTACTCCAGCTCTCCCTTGTAGAAGGAACTGGGCCCGATCTGGTTCCACAGGGCATCGGGATCCTGCTGCGTATAACCCCAGTCCGAACGATTCCATTTCTGCTTGTTGTCGTACTCGCCAAAAAAGTTGAACTTGAGAGAGGGGGTGATCTGGAAATCCATGCGTCCGTATCCCGAGACCAGCCAGGTGCGGTCGGAATCTCCCGAAAGGGCAAGGGCATCGATGTCCTGCACGCCCCACGACAGATAAAACCACAACTTGTCCCTGACAAGCGGACCGCCGAAATTAGCCCCGTAGAGATACAGCCTGTTGATTCCGGCCGCCGAATATCCCAGATCTTTAAGGTCCTGGGGAACATTGTCGGCCTGCCAGGCATTCCTCTCAAGGTCGAGATAGAAGGTCCCGCTGTAGTTATTGCCGCCCCGCTTGGATATCAGATTGATCTGGACACCGCCTGTCTGGGATTTGATGTCGTTGTTTCCGTAGTTGATCTGGACCGCCTCATAACTGGAGATGTTGACATAAGCCGGAGCCGAACCCAGCGCCGAATTGTCCGTGATGTTGGCCCCGTCAATGCCCCAGGTGTTATCGTTTTCCGAAGATCCATGACCATAATAAGAGGATTGCTGTCCGGCCTCGTTTCCCCCGACATCTTCCCTGTCGATAAGCACTCCCGGGATCAGAGACATGATGACCCAGGGATTCCGCGCCGTGGGGAGTCCCATGATCATCTCTTCTCCGACATTCACGCCGACCAGAGTCCGTTTGGTGTCGATCACAGGAGTCTGCCCGACAACGACGATCTCTTCGGATATATCTGCCATTTCCAGCGTGATATCCATATTGAGGTCCCTGCCGAAAATAACGACAAGCTGATCTCGCACCAGCGTGTTGAACCCGTTCAATTCGAATTTCAGTGCATAATCATCGGCAACAGGGAGGTTTAGAAACCGGAAATTGCCATTTTCCGATGCAATCACTGACTGTGTCACGATCTTCGAACCTGTCAATGTCACTGTGACTCCCGGCAGAGTTTCTCCCTGCGCATCCTTCACGGTCCCTTTGATCGCACCGAACTCCTGTGCCGAAACAAAAACCGCAATTAGGAAAAAGATAACGATCAGTATGATAATTCGTTTCATCTTCCTCTTGTCTCCTTTTTCTTGGATTTTAGCTCTGGAGCGATAGACTTCACTCCATCTTTGTTGCCGCAACGTTTAAGTGCGTTCGCTGATTCTCACCTCCTTTTCGTGTGATGTAAACCTCATTGAGCAATAATTGTGCCATCAACGATCCCCGCCTGTAGGACAAAAAGTCCCCCGATTTCCCCTGGCTGATATTTTGGCAAACCGGGTCATTAGAGGAGGGCATGGCTTAGATAACTCGTTGAAATAAAATGAGATATAATTTTTTTTTCAATTTTTGTCTAATTTTCATACAAACGGAGGGTTTTATCGTCCCTTTCCAGGGATCGTATTTGATATTTATTTATTTTGTTCACCAGAGCCTGAACGGTGATACCCAGTATCCGGGCAGCATCCTGGTGGTCCCACCGCGTGTGCTCCAAAACCCTGGTGATATAAACAGCCTCCATATTATCGAGGGATTCCATGGGCGCAGGGATGATCTTTCCGCATCTGCGGATCATGGGAGGAAGGTCCTGCGGCTGAATGATCTTCCCATCCCCCAGGATCACGGCCCGGTCTATGCAGTTTTTCAGCTCTCTCACATTGCCGGGCCAGCGGTAGGATCTGAGCAGTTTTTTGGCCCGCACGGATATTTTTTTTACCCGTCCCGCCGCAAAAAACTCTGCCAGGGGAATGATATCTTCCTTTCTCTCTCTCAGAGGAGGCAAGTGGATTTTCAGCACATAGAGCCGAAAATACAGTCCCGGATTGAACATCCCGGCCTTCACGGCATTCTCCAGTTCGCCATTCGCGGACGCAATGACCCGGACGCCGTTCGAGACCTCCTTGCTTTTCGCCATCCTGCGACGATCGTTCTCCTCGAGTATCCGCAGGGTTTTTGCCTGGAGTTCCGAATTCAGATCTTCGATACCTTCAAAAAAAACGGTCCCTTCCTTAGCGATCTGGCTGAACACACCCAAATCCAGGAGCGCTTCGGGAACCGCCGCGCATTGAATAGGAAGGAAAGGCTGGTCGCGCCGAGAGGAAAGCGCATGGATGACTTTTGCGACCAGCCTTTTCCCTGTCCCAGTCTCACCTTCGATCAAGATCGTGATATCCGTAGGGGCGGTTTTTTCGACGATCCTATTGACATCGTCTAACTTCCCCCACCAAATATCCGGCGAGATAATCATTACCTGTTCCTTGTGCCGTTCATCTCTTTACGCCCCTAACGCTAGCTGGATTAGGGAGGCTCCGAAGAGCCTCCCTCGAGGGGTAAAGAATTGGGGTTTAAAACTCGATCTTAGCCCCCAGTTGAAAGATCCTCGGGGGCACGATCTGAAGGGGGTTTCCAAATTCATACTCCGTTCTTCCGGAAATCGTGCGAACCGATGTGACCGTACTCGTATTGAAAGCATTGAACACATCGCAGAAGGCTTTCAACACGAATCTCCCGACATTGAATTGTTTTTCCGCCCGCAGATCCAGGTTGAAAAGTGTATCGTACTGCCGGCTGCCAAGGGGCTCTGCGAAGATAACGACCTCATCATGAAGGCTGAGTCCAAGATCCGCACTGGATATCATGCGCGTGTAATGCCTTCCTCCCAGGACAGAAAAGTATCCGGAGAGGTTGATGCCCAAGGGTCCCCTCACCATCCCATGGACCTTCAACATGTGACGGCGTTCTCTCGGAAAATTCCCGATGGCATAGGTGTGCGCATTGGGATCCTCGTAGAGATCGGAAGTCCCTAAAATTCCGTTCGCTTCCTGACCCGGCTGGGAGTCAGCCGTGGGAATCAAGCCCCTGGATTTCTGGTACACATAGGATAAATGGACCTGCCAGCCCCTGCTGAAGCGCTTGCGCAGCGTGAATTCCAGCCCATCGTAGTGCCTTTCCGCTCCGGGAGGATTGATGGTGTAGAGATCCAGGGGTTTGCCTTCATCGATCCAGTCGTAAAAGGTGATCTCCTGGCCGTTGTAAGGATCCGTGACCGTAACAGGTTCCCAGTTCGTCCAGATTAGCTCCCCTCGGTTCAATAGCGCATCCATGTCGAGCTGGGCGGCATCCACATCCTCGATGAGGTTTTTGTCCCATTTTTTAATGTACCTTAGGCTGACGGACCAATCTTCGAGGAACTGTCTTTCCAATCCGACGGTCATTTCGTCGGCATACGGGGCTCTGAGCTCCCCGTGGCTATACCCGGGATACCCGATCTTCTGTCCGCCCGGCAAGCGGATGCTGAATGGATCGCCGACAGGATTCCCGTCCCAGTCATACCGCTGATTGTAATAGAACCAGCCGTTCGGATGTCCCAGGTTCACCCACTCCGTGATATTGGGCTGCACATAGCGTCCCCAGGAGGCCTTGAACAGCGTTCGGCCGTCATTGAAAATATCGAAAACCAGACCCAATCGGGGCGCCAGATTGGTCCATTCGGAGGCGATCGTCGTTTTATCGATCGATCTGTTGTACTCCAGGCCCATGAAGGTCTGTGGCCCTTCCTCCTGCATCTGAGGGGGCCAGATCGTCGCGTTGTATTCGAAACGAAGCCCCAGATTCAGGGTCAGCCGGTTGAACATTGACCAGGAATCGTTGACAAAAAAGGCCAGGTTATTGAAGCCGTCTTTCCTCTGGAAGTCGGCAAAGTGGTATCCCACATTGTACATTCCGAACTCTTCGGCCCACTCCGGGTAGTCGACCATGATAGCAACCCCGGTCTCCGGATCTTCGGTGAAGGAGACATTCCACCCTGTCCGCCCGAGCTGAAGCTCTGTTCCGAACTTCAATTCATGGAATCCGAAAAAATCATCCACAAAGACCGTGGCATCCGCATTGATCTGGAAGCGGTTCCGGAGATTCTCGTCCATGGCCCGGAAATAGGAGCCGCTCCAGATATTCGTCAAGGCATCGGCCCGGTAGGCCTGGTCAGGGTTTTTTCCTGCAAAAGTGAGATTGCTGCGGACCACTCCGAGCTTGAAATTCGCATACATGTTCGACCCGAACTGCCTCGTCCAATGGATGTTGAACACGTGGGTGGGGCTGGTTTGTATGGCCGTGGCACTCTCTGTCATGTCCCAGCCGGCAAACCTGTGATCAAGCCTCCTGTCAGAAAAATTGTAGGATAGGACGAACTTGTTCGCCTGGTTGGGATGATAGGTCAACTTGGCATAGGGATAGGGCTGGAATTCCTTGATCGGGAGTGGGGTGTCCGGATCGTCTGCCGGATAGCCGTTTTCATACTCGGACGACTGGCGGAAACTCAAACTGGCAAAGAACCAGAGTTTATCCCGGACGATCGGCCCGCCCAGGCTTAATCCCGGCTCGTACTGGAATTGTTTTCCGCTGGAGCCTTCCACGCCCGTGCCTTCCGTGTTGTCGGATTGAAGATTCTCGTGGTTGTAATAAAAGCTGGCCGTTCCGTGAAGACTGTTCCCGCCGGATTTGGTTATCACATTGATGACAGCCCCTTTCACGCTCCCGTACTCGGCCGATAGCCCTCCGGTCTGTACCGATATCTCTTCCATCACATCCAGTCCGAACTCCACGAGCTGCGTCCCGGTGGCAGGGTCCCCCAGGTTGACACCATCCAGGTTGTAGGAATTCTCTCTCGTGGAACTGCCGTGAGCCACATTTCCCGTAATCCCGGGGGCCATATTGAAATAGATATCGAGTTCCCTCTCGGCCGGGACCGATTGAAGGAACTCCGTATCCAGGGTCGTCACGCCGACGGTCTTCATCCTGTCAATCACCGGAGCATCCCCCTCCACGACGATGGTCTGCCCCAGGGCCCGCAGGGTTAGATCGACGTCCAGGGAAAGCGCTTTTCCCGCAGATATGACAATGCCTTTCCGCACGATATGCTGCAACCCTTCGAGGATGAATATCAACTCGTAGGTGCCGGGAGAAAGGTTCACGAACCGGTATATACCAGCGGCATTGGTCACGTCTTCGATCTCAGGGAGAACGAGCGCGGGAGATTTGAGAAGGACGATCACACCCGGAACGGATTCTCCCTCAACAGTCCTCACCATCCCACCGATGGACCCGGTCAGCCCGGCCTGGGTGGAGGAAGAGAAAACGAAGCCTGCGGCCATCAATCCCGCTATGATAAAACTTAATACTTTTTTACCCATTTCTATACCTCCTGGTCATTTTCGATGAACTTCCTAGTTCGATCGAATTTTCCAGCATTCATCAACAATGAAGCAGATTCTGTGCCATATGGAGCGCAGCACACCGGACAAGCCCTAAATTATGGAGAAAAAATCCGGCCTATATGGGGAAAAAGGAAGGACCGGATCGAGGATGTCGAGGAAATTTCCTTAACCCGGAAAACGCCGGGGACAAAACCCGGTGTCCATTTTTTTGGCGTTCAGGCGGAATAAGAAAAAACACAAAAAACTGGGAACTCTTTTGAATTAAATAAGATAGGGCCAGAGGACGCTCCTTTTAAATTTTTATACAATCGATTGGATGGATGAGATTTGCGCCCCTGCCTTAAAGAAAAATTCTCACGCTTTAGGGTTTGATCTTGTATCTTTTGATTTTGTTGTCCAGGGTTTGCCTCGTAACCCCGAGAATCCTGGCGGCGTCGCTTTTATTCCAGTCCGCATATCGCAGAACCCGGACGATATGGTCTTCCTCCATATGTTCCAAGGTTTCGAGCGGTGCGGGAATAACCTGACCTCCCTTTCGAAGATTATAGGGCAGATCTTCCGGCTGAATGACCTTCCCGTCGCCAAGAACCAC
>Ga0180438_10006746_pt1 | contig 15412 bp, 22 predicted proteins | sample SS_ome_12_FD_132455 | JGI IMG/M metagenome (GOLD analysis project Ga0180438, IMG submission 132455) | Hypersaline lake sediment archaeal communities from the Salton Sea, California, USA - SS_3_D_2 metaG | ecosystem: Environmental > Aquatic > Non-marine Saline and Alkaline > Hypersaline >...
GAACCTGGTCTTGACCCTGGTCGGAGCAATGCAGCTCCCGTAGTGCATGGGCAGGTTGGGTGTCAGCCCCATTTCCACGCACTGGCTGCACTTCTGGAGCACCCTGATCTCGCTCTTCACGCATTCCTCTTCAAAGTGCCAGTCTTGCGGATAAACAGAGGCAGGATGGCACTTGGTCACGTAATCGCACTGAAATTCATCGTTTGCGTCGATAATTGTGGTCCAAACGTGGGCAACGTCCAGCCCCACAACAAGGTTCTCGCGAAACAAGCCCTCGACCTCCTTCTTCATCATCTTGCGTCTTTGCTCCTGAAGGTGCGGAATGCCCTTCACCCCTTTTCGTTTTCTTTTCAGCTCAAGGTGAATGGCAGTGTACGACATTTACGAAGCAACTTTTTTATTTTTATTCCTTCTTTTCTTCCGCAGGGATGAGCATGTCGTGCAGTGATTTCAGGAAGTAGAGGTTTTCAACAGGAAGCCCACTTTTGGAGCCAACAACAGTGTCGAATGTGCAGTTGGGGCACAGGGCCGTCTTCTCCCTGCCATCCATGAGTTCCCATTCCAATATTTCGTCGGGTTCGAAGTTTGTTTGACAATTGAAACACCCACAAATACCGCTCTGACTGATTTGCATGTAGTTGCTCTGGCTCATCTCGAACGCCTCCTTGGCCTGCCTCGCCGTCACCTCCTTACCATGCACGCCCTTCGTTACCTCTGGCCTTTCTTCGCCTCTCTCCTTCTTTTTGCTTTCCCTGGCCTTTAGGAGAATGGCTTTGGCCTTTTCCTGAGCAACATCAAAAACGTTCTTGTTTTTCAGAATGGAAGAGGTGACGGCATAAAGAACTTCCACGTCCGAGAGAGGAGTCGCGCGATAGTAGAACTTAAAGCTATCGAACTGAGTTATGACCATGAACATCAAGAGCAGTTCTTCTTGTTTTACGTCCTTGCGCTCGGGATCCAACACCCTTTGACCCGGCTTTTGGATGACCTCCAGCAGTTTCTGCGCCCACGTGCACTTTTCGAACCAGCTAGCGGAATAGGCTTTGATGTCCATCACAAATGGTTCGGGAAGCTGCTCTGCGGGAAACTCCCTGTCCAGTCGAGCCTCTCGCTCTTCCTTCGTTTCCATGTTTAACGAGGGTTGTCGATGTAAAATTTAACTGCACAACCGCACGATCAAACCAGCAAGACACCGGATTTCTTGGACTCCATCCTTGCGTGTTTGCAACGCCTTTTCCAGGTACACAGCAGCTTCGGTCAGCAAGTCGCAGGCCATGTCGACGGGCTGACGGCCATCATCATCATCCACGTACACGGGAACCGCCTCTCCAGCATTTTCTCTTGCCTCCCGTCGGTCTAGGAGAGCACGAAGAGTCCTGATGTCGCTGCTGGTTTGGGGGTTTCCGTTCAGGTCGTACTCCGTGTCGTTGAACTTTTCCAACCGCTCCTTTAGGGCGGAACAGGCCGAAACGCTGCCTTTCCCGACCTCCAACAGCTTCGGCCAATCCTGTCCTTGAAGGCTGTTCACACAAAAGTTCGATCCTTTGAAGGTGCCGCCCGTGATGGCAACCATTTCTTCGTTTGTGGCCTCGATCTGCTTATATACAACGTCAGAACTCAGAGGACTCTGTGCTCTGGCTATTTTCTGCGCCACGAGCGGCACGATACGTCGAAGGATCTCAATATCCTGGCGTGCAGTGGGATTATGCAGCGGGGTGCTTGGATAAAATACAGCGTAAATGTCGTAAAGCCGCATGGACGGGAGAAATACAGAATAAAGCTTGTGACACAAGTGGATCGTGTCCCACAGCCATATCTTGCTTTCAACCTTTCTTTTGGAGCGGTGCAATTCGTGCGTCATGAGAGGCCAGTGATACTTGTGCCCGTTGTGCGCCATGAGAATGGTAAAGGGGTGCGAATCGGGGCTGAGCCATTGCATCAGAGAGTCAAAAGCCATGGAAAAGGGAGGGGCGCGCGAAAGAGTGGCCATGTTGAAACCGTGCATCGCCAGTATTTCGGACGGAACGCTTTCGCATGGATTTACCAAGGTGTGAAAGTGCGCTCCGTTTCCCCGTATGAAGGGCGCAACACAAAGTTCCATCACCCTGTCCTTTTGGGGATTGACCCCCGTTGCTCGCAACGTGAGCAGGAATGTTCTGTCCATCGCTGTTTTGTTGGAAATATAAAACGTCCACTATGCTGGACGCACGAAGACTTTTATCTTTTTTTTGTAACAAAACATGCCTTCAGGCGTATACACTCCCGTTCATGGGGGAACAAGCTCCTGTTTTTCCATCGCGGACCTGCCTTATGATGTGGTCGCAAAAACCGGACTGCCGGGTCTCATGGGCGTGATGGGCACGGATTATCCCGAAGCATACCAAGCGCATGGAATGCAGGGGGTTTGCTGGGTAAAGGGGCCCAAGGGCCAAATCTTTCAGGAAAGCAACAATCCACTGTCTTACAACAACATCACGCCAGAGGGAGAGATATTGACCAACGCGCTGACGGCCTTCAGACCCATTTCAGCTCAACCGAAACCCAAAACAGCAGAGCCGGAAAAGAAAAGGACCAAAGAGAACAAAACCGACCCCATGCATATCGTGTTGGTTATCTTTATCGTCATCCTGGTGCTCGGGGCGCTGTACGGTTTTTTTCGAATGAAGTCATGAAAAAATGACAGGATCTTGTTGTTGTTACCAACAGGCGAATTGTCCTCCTCTCCAAACCTGCGTTGGTCGTCTTCCACCGGGTCCGCCATACGAGATGATCCCCAATGCACCACTTTCTTGCAAGCAGGTGACCGGTCCCGGAGGGTTTCCTTTTATTCGTTGTGACAACTACGTACCCCAGTTTCAATCAGTCCCGCAACCCCCGGTGGGAACAGGGACGTTCGGTGACGTCAACGACCGCAGCGTTCTGCACAAGAAGGAAAAAAGGTTGAAGGCCCCGGGGAAACCTGCGGCGCCAACGCAAAAGGAACTTGTCGCAGCAGAGGAAAAGAAACAAAAAAACTACGAGAACACCTTTTTGATCGTGTTTGCTATCCTGGCATCCATGATGGTGGGAATCGCGTTTACGTACTACATATACCACAAATTTAAACAATAAAACAGCGTTCTTGTGAAGGAAAAAAGTCGTATTCTTTCTTCTAAAAATATGGCGTTTCGCTCACACGTGGTAAAGGGCAGGCTCAACGTGGAAAACGTGGTTGTTCTGAGCATGCAGCAGGTGGGAAGCACCAGTGTCATGAGATTGCTCCAGGAGAGCGAGTGGATGAGGAAGAAAAAGGAAGCCAACAAGGAAACACTCCTGACGCATCAGCACACCCTCATAAAAGCCATGCAGCAGGTGCGAGAGGCAAAGGAAGGCAAGCTCGGAGCAACTCTTTTCGTTGTTGGGGTGCGCAATCCTGTGGAACACGGACTTGGTATTTTCTTGCGTAGAAGAAAGTGGCGTGGATTCAGCCCGTTTCAGGTGTCGTACATCGACAGATACATCTATTACCCCAACGACGACTTGGAGAACATGGTAAAAGCATTTGTCCAGAGCGGGATCTGCTACACATGCCCGAACTTTTTGGACTACGTAAACCAGTATCTTTTTCCTGGGATATTGACGCTGGTGAGCAAAACGTTCGACAGAAGGAAGGGCTGGGCTCTCTACAGAATGATCAAAAAACCCAAACAGAAGAATGCCTCCGACATATTGGTTTGCTTTTACCAGCAAGAAAGGTTCGATCGGTTTTTCGATGACTTCCTGCAACCAGCCTTTGGGACCCCAGAGAGGGCATTGAAAGAAAACACTCTCCAAAATTTAGAGGAATGGCAACAAATGGTGGAGGCAATCAAAAAGGATGGTCGGTCAGGTTGCGAGGAAGTGTACTCAGCAGACTGCCTTGGGTATTTCTACGATGCGAAGGAGCTGGAGGCAATGAAAAGCAAATGGGCCTGAGCGTTAGAAGAGGATTGGATTTTTTGTTTCCTGCTTTGTAAAATGGTCGATCAATTGTCCGACGAGGAGATCGAGCAAGAGATCGAAGCTGCGCTTGATAAAGCGGGGGAAACCGGAATTAACTGCGCAGCAGCGAGGTTCGAGGTGACCAAAGTGACTCGGGAAAAGCTCGAGAAACAGGCCGAGCGCCTGAGACGGGAGTACACCTACGAAACGAATATACTGAAGATCGAGAACGACACGTTGTATTCGCTAACCGAGAGATTTGCGCCACCTAAATCTTTTTGGGTCATGCAAATCGATATCAGCGGAAGCGACGTGGTGAGGTTTCGACCAAACAAATCAGGACCCACAGATCCTTGCATTACTCAAGGAGCAATCGGATGGGGTGGGGGCTCTTTTTTTGCACAAGAGCCAAAACCGGGATTTTCGAACATGTTTGGGGCGCGCCTGCGTTAGTTTAGATCCCCCAAATTTGTTTTGCAAGAGAATAAGATGGGCAGTTTCGAAAAAAACAACCAGCGCTACACCATCACGTGCGAGAGCAAGGATGAAACCCCAATGGTTTGCTTTTGGGAAGGGGAAACCTCGGTTTCGTGCCCACTCCTACTGGCATGCAAGCATTGCACAACCCTGTTTGATATGTTCTTCGATGTGGCAGAGGGTCGGGAACTCGTTGCCGAGCAAACGACCACGCTACCGTTGAAGTACAACGCAATATCGATGAAGCTCTTTGTCGACTTTATGGTCCACTATGATTCAAAAAGCGAGGACGAAATCTGGAACGTGGAAAAAAGCAAGGTCACTGCTGTAAAGCTGCTCCATTCGTTTTTTCAAGACTACGTTACGCCTGCAGATAACAGGAGATGGCAAGAACATGTAAAGGAACATCCAGAGGATGCAAAGCCAGGAAGCGATGGAAACTGGCCAGAATCAAAGCCGCCACAGGCTTACCCCCAGTACTACCTTACAGACTTTATCAACCTTGCAATGTTTTACAACTTCGACGCTGCGATCGAGGCTGCTTGCTTTCATTATGCCAATGAATTCATCGTGGGTAAAACAACGGAAGAAATCAGGAGTGCCCTTCATGTACATAACGACATGACTGAAGAAGACGAGAAAGAACTTGATGCCATGTTCGAACGGTTCAAAAAGGAGCAACAAGAGGTGGAGGAAATGGAAGACTAATAAACGATTCCTTGATCCTGTAAAGCTTCTTTCACTCTATATACCAGATGTCTGCATTGTCTGGGGGTGTTGTGGTCGCCGAGGCTTATCCTGATCGCCCCTTGCTTTTGTTCCTGAGTTGCTTCTATGGCATCCAGCACGTGGCTAGCATACCTGGACTTCGTGTTGCAGGCGGAACCGATGCTCACGGCTATTGGCGGTCGGCATCCATCCAGATATGCAACGATTTTGCTGTTGCACACCGCCTTGTTCGGCTTGGCGGGTGAGCGAAGGAAGGTAACCAACATGGTGTTCGGCAGTCGCATCTCAGGGCCCCATTGGGGGGTACCCAGCAGCTGAAAACGCAAACGGTTCTCCTCAAACTCTCGCAATATCATTTGACACATTGCACGCAACTTGGCGTTCTTTTGTTGTCGGTTGGCCAAAGAGTTCTGGAGAGCTGCAGCCATTGCCATGATTCCTCCCATGTTTTCGGTGCCGGGCCGCATGCCTTTTTCTTGCTCGCCACCCATCGAAAGAGGAAGACAGTCGCACTTCTTCGAAATCCATACGCACCCAACACCTTTGGGGCCGCCAAACTTGTGCGCTGATACCGAAATGCTGGTTGCTCCCCAACTCTGCGGCTTGACACCGCCTACAGTCCTTCCAGCACTCTGCGCGCAGTCGCAGTGAAAGGGGATTCCTCTGGCCTTGGCAACCTTTCCTATTCCCCAGACATCCTGGATGGTGCCGAGCTCGTTGTTGGCATGCATGACCACGATAAGGCAAGTGTCTGGCCTTATCGCATGCTGAAGCGTGCTTCCGAGAACGCGCCCAGAAGAGCGAGGAGGTCCAGGAAAAACGTAGGTGACCACATGTCCTCTGCGCTCTAGCTCCTTGCAAACCTCGAGAGCCGCTTTGTGCTCCAGGGCAGAACAGACGATGTGTCCTTTTTTTCCTGCGTGCTTGTTGCTGTATGAGCGAACGACGCCCTGGATGGCAAGGTTGTTCGCCTCGGTTGCCCCGCTGGTAAAGTACAGCTCCGTCGGCGGAACGTTTAGACATCTTGCGATCTTCTTTCTTGCGTCTTCCAACGAGGCAGAAGCTACGCGACCAAGTTCGTATTTCTGGGAAGAAGGATTCGCAGCCTGAGACCAGATCATCAGCTGCTCCAGCGCCGCCTTGGACAGCGGGGTGGTGGAATTGTTGTCCATGTAAATTGTCTCCATCTGATGTGTTTGTCCCTGCGTTGCAGATTTTGTTTTGTTTTTCCAGACCTGAAGGTGAACAATGACATCAGAGAACGATGCAGAAATTTTGGAACTCATGGACGCGTGGGATCCAAGGGAGCCAGAAAAACTGAGAGAAGGCATCATTGCTTTGGCAAACAAAGAACCGTCGCTGGGTGACATTACCATCCTAATGTTCCTTTTTTCGCCTCAGGAGCCAATTTTTGTGTTGCGAGAATGGGTCAGGGAGGCATGTATGCTCGAGGATAGAAGCCCAGAAAATTTGGCAGTTGTGCAACAAGCTGCAATGTGGCACATGCTTGACCAACCCCCAGAGCAGGAGGGGATCAGAGAAAAGGCTGCTCCTATCATGGAAAGAGTAAAAAAAAGGGTAGACGATGTTTTTAAAGATTGCGAAGAAATGCGAACTTCCACCTATCACGGTGATGGAAACGGGACCGCGTGCACTATGCTGTAGCCAAAAACTTAACTATGATACACAGGAGGTGGGATCGAACCACCGATCTCCAGGTTATGAGCCTGGCGCGTTAACCGACTGCGCTATCCTGTGCAACGTCCAAATTCACCACCGACATTGTTCATAAACCTCCTCCGCTGTGCGGATTTTCAACCATTCCTTGGATCCTTGTTCTGCCATCCACGGAGGATAGCAAATTTCTGCTATGAACACCTTACTTTCCAAGTTGTAGCAATATCTCGATGTGGCAGGCGTCGCGATGACGAAGTTCCCGTCTCTCCGTAGGAGTTTGAATCCCGAGTTGAGCGCGTGTTTGGCGGCAAGTGGTGCGGTAAAAGGCAGATAGTTGCATTTGCGTATGCTACTCAAGACAAACGGCGATCCGTGCGTTCTCCACAGCTCGTCATTTACGTCGAGCAGTCTGTTGTTCACAAATATGATCGGTTTCTTGTTTCCGCGAAATCGTTCTTTTAGAAGATCGTCTTCTTTACACGGCTTGATTCTAGGGTGGCGTTCCAGTATCTCCAAAGAAAGGGATCGACTTTCGCGGTGTATCCGAGTTCTGTAGTAGAATAAACCTGGATAAACCAGGGAGTCCTTGAGAGCATCCATGGTCATCAGAACGAGCAAAACGGAAAAGGGGGGGAACGATGAAACGCAACACCACCTAAACCTCTTCTTCTTGTATTTGCAAAGACGGGCGTTCTTGCCCTTCTTCCTGAGGCAGTGTTACGGTCGTTCTCTTGGAGGTTTTCAGTTTTGGTTGCGGTAGCCAGTATCCGACCAGCCCGGTCAGGATCGGCAGGTATATGCTGGTGTTGGTGCTGTCGTCGTGATGCGAAATGAGCATGTATATGGCAAAACTGCTGACCCCAAGGGTAACAAGGGCCTGCATCCCAAAAAAGGCAACTGGAAACCAAGACTCTTTGTTGACTGGCATTTTTTCGTTTCTTCCAAAATTCTTGAACAACTTCCAGACGCGCACGAACTAAAAATGGGACGGTCATGAGGTAAACAATGGAAAGAATTCATTTCTTGGGTCACGTGGAAGCACGCCCATACGAATTCAGGGTTTGCGGAACAACAGGGGCCGCATACATCGTAGATCTCAATCCCGAAACCCCGCGATATAGCTGCACATGCGCGGACTTCGAGATCAGCAAAAGAAGGTGCAAACACATCATGTTTGTGCTGGGAAAATGCCTGGGATTCGGTATTCTCATGGTCCTAAAGCCCGACGCAAAGATCAAACCCGAGCTCCTGAAAGGCAGTGTGTGTGCGCGTTTGGCACACTTCGAATTGATGGCTGCACAGGCACAACAAGGCAAGAAAAAAGAGGTCGAAAGGAAACCCTGGGTTGACGAAATTTGTGCCATCTGCCTGGAAAGGATGGAACAAAAGGAGCCAACGATTTGGTGCCAAGATGGTTGTGGCCGATCCACGCACCAGTGGTGTTTTAAGCACTGGATGGAACACAACGCAGCGATGTGCGTTTATTGTGGAACAACTATTTTTTACACAGAAGGCATTTAGTCTCATTGAATCGTCTTTCCAAGAAATTTCTGAAGATGGTGATCTGGAGGAGGCAAAGCGGTTGAAGGACGAGTTTGGATTAACATCGGCAGATGCAAGAAGCGACAACAATTGTGCATTGCGATGGGCTTGTCGACATGGTTGAAAGATGCGTTCAGGTTATGCGTTGCAGGCTAAAACAGAATTTTCTAAAGCGGCTATGAGTGCATGCAGCGCGTGTTTACAAAAAATGATTCATCTTACATGTGATGCCCTGAGAAGGGCCCTGTTTTGGACCTATACAGAAGAAACGGCACAAGCCATGTTGGGATGTCGCAACAAGAGATTGACTTTATTAGTTACCTGCGAGCTGAGAGGAAGATCGTACGATGTCGCCCCTTCCGGACACACTTCAAACCTCTCTTCCCTGGAATCCGGTTTGACTCTCTTTTCAGGAGCAAAACATGGAAACCTCTTTGTATTGCGATGGGCTGCCGAACATTCATTTTGTACATGCACCCACGTATCCAAGTTTAAGCGATGTCTAAATATTGCATCCACGATACGGACATGGGAATTCTGCCACCAACAACTTGAACCAAACCATGGGAACGGCGATTTGCATTTTAATGCCAAAATGGCCCTCTACAATGGACATTGGGCCCTTTCGCGTCACATCATCACCAAACACTACATGCCGCTCATTCACGACGCAGAGGAAAAATCCTTTTACACGGGACACATTTTGCATGGCGTTCTGGAACACGGTAAATGCACGGTGCCTTTTCTTTGTCGATTTCTTGTCAAAAGGGCGGAATTTTATGGTCCTCCAGTGCTGGATCCCGACTTTTGTGTTAGAATACTGCCTTCATGCCAAACCCCAGAGCTCTGTGATCACCTGTTTTATAACTACATGGGTAACGCGAAACCAAAACTGCATTCACATCTCAGGAACGGCAAGCCGAGCGTGACTCTGCATGTCATCGAAAACTACCTTCCCAAATTCAATTCCGACTGTCGATGGTTACGCCAAACCCGAAATCTTCGACGAGACTTCATGGGTCCTGTTTGCAAACTGCTTTTAAAAAATAGGAAGGCCCCTCACCATGCCTGCAACTTGGTGCTGGATGAAATTAGGTACGATCCCAACTCCGAAGTGGCCAAGTGCTTGGTTCAAAGCTTTAACCTGACAATCGACGATTTCGTTGGCAAATCGTGCACCCGGGCGGAGCGCGAGCTGTTGGGTATATTATTTCGTGGTAGCCCATGTTTCCAAGGGGACGGGGTGTTGCCGAGGCACCATGTGGGCGCCGTACAAAGTGTTCATGAAGCCTCTGGAGTACCAGCAGGCGTTGTTTGATTGAACAAAGGGAGGGTTCATGATGTCTGGTCCGCAACTTTCTCCACATTTGGAAAGGTCGTAAGCGATGGGCTGGTTGTTTCCTAAGCTGGGCAGGTTTGGTGGGTCTCTGAATGAAATGGGTTGATAAGGTCCGGCGCCCAGTCCTTCCACCAGCAAACTCCAGTCCTTGATTTCGTGCCCCCCTAAGCCTCGCGGGACTTCTCCGGCACGATAAGGGGCAGCGCTTGACTCGATCGGGGCAACGCTTGCGGTGGCCTCCTTTGTCTTCTTTGGTTTGTCTTTGGTCAAGGATATAACGCTGAGAACGATCACCAACATTCCCACCGCCGCAATGAATGCGCTGATTAATCGGGCAAGTCCTGGCATTTTGTGGGTTCGCGATAGAAAAGAAAATCGTCTTGCTCGGGCAAATGACCACAACGGTGATAACCTTCGGGACCTGGGACCTGATGCACGTTGGTCACGTGCGAATACTGAGACATGCCAAGAACGTGCTACCCAATCAACACACAAGATTGGTCGTTGGGGTCAGCAGCGATGCCCTTAACGTGAAAAAGAAAAACAGAATACCCGTCTTCTCACAGGAGGACAGAATGGAAATCGTTTCCTCCATCAAGTACGTGGATAGCGTGTTTTTGGAGGAAAGCCTGGAAGAAAAGGCAAATTACGTGAAGGCAAATAAGGCAAACATCCTCGTCATGGGCGACGATTGGAAAGGAAGGTTTGATTGGGTTGCAGAGGAGGTCCCGGGGTTGCAGGTCGTTTATTTGCCGCGAACCCCGAACATTTCTACAACGGCGATCATCAACAATCTCAGTCATCAACCCTATCCAGCAAGCCTTGCTTAAAATAAAATCTCAAGCTGCATGGCAAAAATGGCTCTCAGCTTTACCGTTACCAACACCTCCAAGAAGGATGATGCCATCCTCTACGCCCGGGCAACAGCCCAAAAGAAAATGCCCAAAACGTTCAATCTTCCCAAATCCGGGACAACGACCGTTCCTGCGGGACAGAAGGTTGCCCTGAGCATCACCCCGGCCCAGAAATCACCGCTTGGTGAGGTTTTCGTGTGGCCAAGCGACGCCAAGGCAGGCGACGATTACGACGCTGGCGTGCTTTTCGACGCATCGACACCCAACGGGAAGTTGATCGATTCGCAGGACGGCGCAGAGTTCGGAGTTGACTGGGACGTTGGCACGATGTCGCTCCAGATCGGAGATGTTGGCGACAACGGGAAAAAGAGCAAGTGGCTGAAGGAACTCGAGAAAATCTGGAAGAAATACAGGAACTACATCATCGGTGGCGGGGTGGCCATCATTCTCTTGATCATCCTTTTGATCGTTCTCGGCTACATGCACAGGCACAAGCTCGCCACCATGCTGCCCGCGGTTTAAAAAGGTTAACAATAATCTTACATAAACCAATGTAATGGAAAGCTCAAAACGCAAGTGTGACGATATTTCTGGGAAAAAAGAAGAACTGGTCAAAAAAAGAAAGAAAGTGGTCGAAGAGTGGCAAAACGAGTGCTTGCTGGCCATTTCTCGCCTTAGACACCAGATCGACTGCTTTTGTATTAATGTCACAGACTACATACATGCACGCGATATTTATGATCAACATCGCATAGATCTGGGGAACCAGGAACACACCAGACGAGAAAGGCAGGAATGCAGCGAGTTTTCTTGTGGGAGGGAGGCTCTCTGTCTTGGGTTCTCTTGTGCTCATGGCTATTGCATAGAACACAGAGGCTATCCCTATCACGATACAAGGAGGACACCCTCCACCGCGCTTTGTCCTGTATGCAAAAAGCCATGGAACAACTTCGAAGACGACGAGGAGGAACTTTCCGACGAGGACAAATTTCCGGATCAGTACGAAGCAGGCAAACTATCGGAGACTCTGGAGGAGTGCCTCAAACAGTTCCGATTTGAAGCAAAGGAGGAATCTTGAATGGCTTGTAGCTCAGCCGAGTCCTGCCACCAGGTGCTCTGCCGCACCTAAAATGCTCGCAAACCTTACAGTGTTGCTTGTGACCTATCGCCTCGGTTGCCCAGTTGGGACCGAACTTTCGTTTTAAGTAGGGCATCGGGTTTTTGGGGCCCGGTATTTCGATGGGACCGAAAGAATAAAGACGCAGGGGATAAAGCTCGTGAAATAAGTATTTTTCCGTTGGGTACCTCAACCTGGCCTTCGTATATGAAAAAGCAACTTCGTCTCCGAAGGACTTGCACTGAAAAAGATCAACGAAGGGCGGTTCTTTCTTGTAACTGCTCCTGCTCTTTTTTGCAAATACCTTCCATCCGAACCATGAGCGCTTCGCCTTCATCCCATATTTGCCGAAAATGCCATTCACCTGCATGTTTGATATTCTGTCATCATCATGTTGCCAATACCCAAAATCTACGTCGTCGTCCCAGGGGATGATCGCTTTGTGCCTGACTGCACCAAGCAACGTGCCCCCGATCATCCAGTGATCTACGCCTTCCTCCTTTAGCAGATGGGATAGTTTTCCGGTCAACTGGTAGAGCTCTTCTTGGTACTTCTCATCGGGAAGTTCCACGGTTTCGGCCAGGGATGGTTGAAGCCTGTTTCTACGACGTGCCTTCTTGCCCTTCAGCTTGCGCGTTCTTCTGGTTTGCTCCCAGTAGGTGAGTGCAACAAACAGACCAACCACCATCAGAAGGGCCAAAGCAAGAAATAAGTAACCTTTCATGCGTTTTATTATTCCGCTCGAAATTAAATCAGACCCTCGTCGTCACTGCCGTCTTCTTGCGAAAACTCGCTCGGAAACAGGAAATCCATGAACTCCTTCATCGGCCGTTCGTTCACCACCTTCACCGTTCTTTTTGCGCTGGTCAGAATTTCGTACACATGCAGGTTTGCGGAAGGAGAGCAGACGTGCGTCACGCAGATTATGCCGTCGAGCAAGATGCCCGTTGTCAGCGTTACGTCGATGGCTGGGTCTTGCTCCGAGAGCTTCAAGATCACAAACTCCCCCTGGAGCCATCCCTTTTCGTAGGGAGGTTCCTCGGGTGGCAGTTTCTCCATTATCTTGGCTTCGCCCTTGTTCTTCTTCTTTCGACGTGGCATCCCTTTTCGAGAACAGGTGTGACAATATTTTCTTCGCTGTCAACGCAAAATAGAAATGGAATTTCTGGAGACGCACAAGACGACCATCTTCGTGGCACTTGTCGGTTTGATCATCGTGCTCCTGCTTGGGTGGGTCGGCTGGAAACTCGGTCAGATGAAGAAAAAGAACATGTTCTGGGAAGACGTTGCCGCCGACCAGGTCCCGGGGGGTGGAATGCCCCAGCCACAGTCATCGGTGGTCTCGGGCACCCCCGTGGTCGTTGATACCACACCAAAGATCCCTCCCCTGCCTCCAACGAACAGCAATTTGCCCCAAATGTACCTGGATCTGCTCACCGTTGTGCCAGGAGAAAAGGCCATACTCGCCAAGGGACGGGGAGGGCCGTTCTACGTTCTCACCAAGATGCCCCAAAGGGATGTCTGGGCAGTGAGCAAGGACGGGAAAAGCAAGACGTTCGAGTCATGGGGTGACCTCTGTACCAACATCTCCAAGTTGACAAAGGACTGGAAGTTCATCGCGATTCAATACCCAGACGGAAAAACCCTAACGCAGCAACGAACGAAACCTCCGAGGCAAATGCATGCCGCCACCGACGAACCGTGGCTGACGGGGACTTACTGTTGCCCGAACTTTATCAACGCGCCTCCGAGGTCTTTCGATAAATAGAAAAGCATGGTTTATTTGCATCACATCACAACGCAATCAGGTTCGGTGTTGTTGTCGAAACCATAAAATCCATGTTGATAGTGTTTGCGCGAGTTTTCATCCAAAAGGGCCGTTTTGACGAGCCATTCCAACTTGAGATACTTTGTTCCCCATGACCTCTCGGTGCGATATTGGTGCCACTCGTTCGCCAAAAGCTCGTATCCTCGTGCTTGGGGGTTACCCAAAAACTGATGAAACAATCTTCCACCAGCAGCCCCGCTGTTCCAGCCAGGAGGGTTTTCGTAATAAACGATGATGTCGTCGGGATCGAGCTGCTCTACGGCTTCGATGTCATATGTCGAATCTTCCGGGGAAGGCCAAATCAGCAAAAGCACACAGCTCTCTGGTTTTCCGTTTTTCTTCAGGTAGTTCGAAACAGTCGAGTAGACGGGACCGGGGATCTCGGATGATGGCTCGCTCACTGGATCAACAAGAACGATCCTTTGGCGGACGTTTGGAGGAAGATCGCGTTCAATTTCCGCGGTTCCAGCCCCGACGCTGATAATCGGCACGCTCTGGTCAGTTCTTTGAACCGCACGTTGGATGAACGCAGAAATGGTGAAACTGGAAAAACCGCTGTAGCTGTGAACGATCGACATCCTTGTTTAATAAAAACCGAGCACTGCAACCAAATCGAAATTGATGTATCTGAAGGCCTGCTCTGAATACTTCGCGAACGCGATTACCAGAATGTTTCCGGAAAAAAATGAGTATCCGATATTGTCATATTATCGGGCGTTGAGGCACGAAAACAAACACATCTGCGAAATATCCATCGGACCCAGAAATTCCGTTTGGATCTGCAAAGTGCGCAAAAAGCCCTCAGATGCGAGGGTTGTGACCTTCACCAGGGAAATGTGGTTCCTCAACAAATGCAACAAAAAGGCGATCGCCAAAAAGGCAGCGTGGGCGGCTGAGGGTTCCAACCTGGTTACGACAACTTTGGAGAAACACAACGACAGAGTGTCGTTAAGTTTCGTGTCAACCCTGGTGGTCGCGAGCGTGGAGAACTTCGATTTGGTCGCAGAGGAATACGCAAATGCTCTTTTTTATTGTTCCACGTTGTTCCTCGGGTGCTTGAAGGCAAAGTATTCCGAAGACATCATGCAAATAACGATACATCCCATTCCGTATGGTGCGGAATGCGAGGATTAAAAATCAACTTTCTCAGAAATTCGGTTTTTCGGGTGGCAGGCAAGCTGTGCCGTCGACCCGGACTTTCGTGCATCGTACTGTCCCTGAATGCCATGCAAAAGGTCTTTGTACGTCGTCATGTGGTCTACCTGAGTGAGAAAACCACCGATGAGATCTGTGTGTTTGGTTCCGTTCCAGTTCCGACTCCACGTGCTTTCATCATCCTGGCAAGCGGTGAAGAAGCAGATATCGGCATTTTCGTCCGGATAGTTGTCATCTCGGTATTCGCGGGTGTCGCCACTGTAGCGCCAGTTGTGTTCCATGTCCGCAATGGTGCCCGAATGGCAAGCGGTGACAAAGGCGTTCAAGATGCAACCCTTCGGGAGCGCCATGACGAGGTCCTCTCTGACTTTCGTGTCTCTGATCTTTCGGCCATCCGTGGTCGCGATGCATTCATCCTTTCCATCTCTTTCGTTGCCGTCAACCTGAAATCCGTGGGATCCGGAATAGAAGAAGCGGTGATGGTGTTTTTTTGCCCCGGAAACCAGGTACTTGAAGGCGTCCTTGTATTCTGAACGTGTGGCCTTCTGGAAGTGTTTTACCTCGTACCCCAGAGGTGCTAGAATCTTAGTGAGCTCCGCGGCATCGTTGCGCAGAGAGCTGCTGTCTTTGTCGTAAACGAGAGCGGCCCGTCTCTCCATCTTTGACCGCACAACAGATTTATTTTTCAGCAGCGAAAACGCCAAACTCGATGTCATCACCGAAATCCTTCTGAA
>Ga0180438_10006749_pt1 | contig 15408 bp, 20 predicted proteins | sample SS_ome_12_FD_132455 | JGI IMG/M metagenome (GOLD analysis project Ga0180438, IMG submission 132455) | Hypersaline lake sediment archaeal communities from the Salton Sea, California, USA - SS_3_D_2 metaG | ecosystem: Environmental > Aquatic > Non-marine Saline and Alkaline > Hypersaline >...
GGTGGACTTGAGCCCGTCCTTTGCGTTCTTTGGTAGCTGGTTATACTGCGTTTCGAGCGAGACATCGCCGGAAAAGAGCTTCATCGCATGGCCGGGATTGATGACTTGATAACGCGACAGGAACTGAACGAATCCCTCGAAGTAGGCGAGTGTCTCTCGATGTGTGCGCGACGTGTTGACCCAATCGGCGTGATATCGCCCGTCCCAGTCAACTACATAGTCACACCAACACACCACGGAGACATCGCCAGGGGTAGGCTGGTCATGCCATACGACATAATGATCGTGTGATTGGAAGGTCACGCCCTGGACATTTATTGCGTGAATCCATCCAGGGTCGTCATCAATCACCTCGCCGCCCACAGGTTTTGATTTCTTGGGTAGCGTTGTGTACTGAGACGAATCATACTTTTCCCAGTCTTGCGGATTTGCACGAGTCCACTGAATGAGTAGTTTCATGGCAACGGGAGGCCCTATAGGCGTCAGTCTCCTGTCCTTATTGCTGGCATCACCACGAGCTGAGCCCGCGGCGTGCCCTTTCCTTCATCGCCCGCCAGAATCCGAGCCTCGACGCTACTCACGGCAAGCGGCCCCCACCCCGGCTCGACGAAGTTTTGCTGGAACTGGCGACGCACACCTTTGACAAATAGCGGATCGTTTGCCGCCACCCCCTCAACGATGGCCGTGATGCGCCACGTATGCACCTTCTCGTCGACCTTCATCTGGCCGACCGAGCCGAATCCGCGATTGAGCCAACGCCGGGCGTTGTCGGTGACCTCTGTGAGCGATGGGTGCAGGCCGTTGTCCCAAATTTCAAAGCGCCATTCGCTCCAGAGCTGATGCTCGGAATTTGGATTCATGCTGGCCCAGTGATTCAATCTATCCCCCGATGGCATTACTTCCGGCCATCGCCACAGCGACCTTGGCCTTCTCCCTCGGAAAGAAGTGCATCTTGAGCACGGTCTTTCGATGTGCCGGATCCTTCCAGCAAGCCGCGCAAACAGGGAACGCCGCCATCTCGCCGCTTTCCTTATCGCGTGTCACGCCGACGAAAGGATGGCTTACCGACATCGCACCGCAACCGATGCATGGCTCTAGGCTATCGCCATCAGCGCCGCCGTTACGAAATGCGGCGATGGTGTCTTTTACTCGACGAAACATGAAACCTCCTCAATATTCATACGCTAATGCTTCGATCTCACTCCTGAACCGATCGTAGATGTAATCCCGCGTCTCGGCCACGTAAAACTCACGATAATGCCGCCCCGCACGTTTCCTGCTCACATTATGCCGCGTGATTCGCGGAGCGAGCGGCCCGACTCGAGAAAGCACACGCTCAAAATCTGCATCTAACGTTTCGTACCGCATGATGATATTCGCATCATCCGAGTGCAGCGCCCACATTCGATTAGCGTCCACCCATCCGTTGTAGTTGAGCGCCTCGACAAATGTCTCGAGCTTCCACTCGATCTCAATTGCCGGATCCTTGTATCGCTTGAAAACCCAACTCACCGCCGCGTCCCAATGATTCCGGACGCATGTAAAGACGGTCCATTCGTGCCTATTCTCCGGTGTTACTACGTTGAAACCATACGGTAACGGATTCTGTAGCTTTGGCGAGCTCCTTGGTGGCGAATACTCCCAGAGCCGCATATGGTGATTCCCGCCGAGTTGCTTGAACTGCACTTTCTGAAGTGCCGTCGCGGTAGCCACCGATGCCGTACGTGGATGCGCGAGGTAAACCAATCGCGCCGCCTCGTGGTAATACATCAGTAAGCGTATCCATACTCTGTGATCTCTTCGGCGAAATACTCTCCGATGTAGGCCGCAGCCTCGTCAAGAAAGAGCTCACGATAGTCGCGCCCGCTTCGGTCCTTTCCAACATTGACAAGCTCGAGTACTTGCGGCTCAAGCCCATGCGCGGAAAGCAAAGCATCGAAGTCTTCCTGAAGCGTCTCGTACCGCAAGATCACGTCAGCATCGGGCGCGTGAAACCAGAATCGGTTTCCATCTCGGATCCATTTGCTCTTGGAGCAAAAAGTCTGCACGTCATCCAGGCTCCACGGCGGCTTGGCCGGATATGGCTTGACGAACATCCAGCTCGCCGTCGCGTCCCAATGGTTGCGAACCGTCGTGAAGACACACCACTCCAGGCGATCCGTCACGACCTTCTGTGCCGAGGGCGAGCTCAATCGAGCATGGTGATTCGCCGGTAGTCTCCGACGAAACCCAATCCCCTCCAGCACATGGGCCGTCGCGTTAGACGCCGTGCGCGGATGCGCCAAGTAGACGAGCCGCGCCTCCGGGTGGTAGTACATGGCCTACGCCTTCACTCTTTTCCCAGATGGATGTTTCTTTGCCCACAGTTCAAGATTCTCTGGTCGGTTATCGTGCTTGATTCCATTGATGTGGTGTACATATTCGTCGCGCTTCAACGGTCGACCGAGCTTCTGTTCCATGACGATTCTGTGTTCACGTCGGCGCCATGCGTTGCCCATTCGAGTTGCTTCAGGATGCGGTTTAGGCATACAAAGCGGAGCTAAGTAAATCCACGCATAGCCATGCGTGCCAATTCGTCGAGGCCCTTTCCATCTGGGATTATTCGGGCCACAACCCTTGGGATATCTAATTTCCGCCTTGACCAAGTAATCAGGCAAATCAGAAACCACAATATCTTCCACCTTTACGCCACTTGGATGCTGTCGATCCCATAGCTCCAGATTTTCGATCCGATTATCTGAGCGGATACCATTTTTATGGTGAATCTGCTCATTCGGCTTAATCGGTCGCCCGAGATGTTTCCCCATAACGAGACGATGTTCCTTGATTCGCCAGGACCCGCCCCTATTCACTGCATCCTTTCTTGGTCTTTTGTCCCGCAAGGGCGCAAGCCAGACCCAAACATAACCTTCATTGTCTACCTTGCGATATCCCTTCCAATGGGCCTGTCGCTCGCCGATTTGTTTGCGGTTGAGCAGAGCACACTTTCTAGAGCAAAAATGCTGATCTCGCCACCGACGATGCGGAAAATACAGCCCACAGTTCTTACAGCGCTCGATCTTGGCTCTGGTGACTCGGACATCATGGCGAAATTCCCACCAATCAGAGCCGACCTTTCTGTAACGAATTTTGTTATAAGAAGCCATTTTCATGGCTTCATTATAACATTAATAACCGTTCTGCGTTACAGAGCAAACCATCCAGACCCGTTAACCGTGCAACCTGTTGCTTGTTGACCGGGCGCTATGCGCGCCAGGCGCCGAGATCATTTCTGCCTCGGTCTCTATGTTCCCATAGAGTTCGGACTGTCGCTTCCCTCGCGATGTAGCGAGAGTCTCTCCGCTCAGTCTCTGCAGCTGCACGAGGGTGCTTAGCCCTCTGCTTGCTGGGGGTTGTCCGTTCTGGATGTTCCCCATTGATCAGGAGAGATTTTTTCAACGCCATCGGTTACTCCAAAAACGTTGATGTCACCCCCATTAGGCAAAAGTGACAGGCATTCCACTCATACCCGTGTCGTAGAAAGCAATCAGCCGATCATCGGCGATCGTGTCATCCCAGAGGATAATCGCCTCAGACTGATCGCCTGTTACGCTCGACCACGAGAAATCCGCCGTGTCGAATACGCCAGACGCAATGGTCGGCGTACCGAGTGCACCGCTTTCGGCGACTTTTGCAGCCGAAGGCACATCGGGCGACGTTCCGGCGTAGAAATCATGCGCGGCCGAGTAGGTGTAGTCCCCGGAGTCGATCAGCGTCGCCTTGATGGTGTCGGTGTCAAGGTCGAACTCCTTGTTCAAGAGTCCTTCCTTAAAAGTATCGTAAAGACTATTGGCCATTTTGCTAACCTCCTTTAGCTAGCTTTAGGCGGCAACGTTGCCACCAGTTCCTTTGCATGGCGGGACTGCCCAGAATCGTCGACAGAGTTCCCTAGGTTTTAGAGGGGATATTCTTTTGTTAAACATCGGACAGCCCCGCCAATCTCATCGTCCCATCCAAGAGAACGGCACCCTCGCGGCTAGACCGTCCTCACTGTGAAAGATAAACACGCAACCCGGCGTCGCCTCGCATCGCCGCTCGTAGCTTCTGATGCGCTCCCGGTCGCATGTGCGCAGAAAGTGATCGCACTCATCTCCGTTGTCGTCCCATGCCACCGTTTCGCTCAGCACGGCGAGCCCGCCGTTCTGCTCGACGAGCTCACGCAGGTGACTCTTTGGCGGATCCCAAGGCTCGCTCCCTGTATTGCGACACGGATGGAACGACGCGAAACTCACGCTCGAGTAAAGGTAATGGCGCAGATTGTCAGCCTTCGTGCAGAATGAATCATCGGCCCCAACCATCAAGCCACTCGCAGCCCGCGCCTCACGAATCAACTGCCGCACCAGCTCTTCTTTGCGGTGAAAGAAATGACCGTAGTGATACGGCTCGTTCACCACTTCGATTGCGCTGTTCTGGTATTCGCTCGCCACCTTGGCGACTTCTCTATTCCACTTCCGTTGTGGCTCCCACCCGAGGCCGCCGTGCTTGAGCGTGCAGTTCGACATCAACAAAACTTGAGCCCCAGGTATCCGCGCCACCGTATCGAGAAATGCATCGAGCCGATCGAGGTCTCGAGGAGTCCGCGGGTAGTCTTCGACGTCGGGCCAGAACTCCGTCTCCGCACAAACCCGTGCGGTGTCTCGCCGCGCATTGCGTGCCTGAGAAAAGATCCGCTCGATCTCCGACTCCTCGAGCTTCAGGCCGCCGAACAAAGAAAAGCCCGATGCGCCGTCCCACCGGAACGGCTGGTCGACGCGGGGAGGCTTGGCCGGTACGGTCGTTGTCGGCGTCGGCTCCGGCGTCGAGCTCGTCGGTGTCGGGCTCGGTCCCGCCGCGCTGTTGCAGTCGTCCATCGGGCAGGCCACGAAGACGAGGCACATCAGCCAGATCAGATCCCATCTCCAGCCAGAACGCCTTTGTTTCATAATCTAACGCCCATCAGGGCCACGACGTCACTGATGCGATTCGAGATGGTGACTCCTGAGCCTCCTGCAAACAGGAGCCCCCCAAGGTACGGCTCATCCTCCATCGTGAGAATTACCGAGCCCGAATCTCCACCGGCCGAGAACTCACCGCTATCGGCCCGAATCTCAACCTGGTTGTCGTATGTCGCGATCTTGTTCCCGCCGTAACTGACCCGTACCATCGCGCCAATCCCCTCGACGGTGCCGACCGTGTGACCAGTCGTGCGCCCGGTTTTCTGCACGCGATCACCGAGCACAAGGTCACGGATTCCCGCAATCTCCATGTCCTCCCAGATCGTCGGATCGACATAGCTTTGGAGGAGCGGCCGAGCGATTGCGGCATCGACCAGATTGGGATTCGGCTGCTCGACGGCACGAGTCGAGACGCGCATCCGGTAGGGGCAGCCAACCGCACGAGCCAACGCATTGGCCGGCCATTGCCAAGCCTTCCATGCCGTCTTGCCGAGCTTTTTCTTCTCGTCATCGCCGAAGTTGATCTTGGCCCACTCCTCGAGACGGCCGAAGAGATCGCTCGACGTACCGCCATCGTGGGGGCCTGGCTGGTAGATCTCATCGTTGACCATCGCGTCGTTCGAGGCAGCCAGAACGTGGTTGTTCGACAGGACAAAATAATCGTCGCTCGTTCCGTACCGCACCCAAGCGCCCAGCGTTCCGGCCGTTATCTTGTAATGGCCGATGGAAAATCCCCCTGGACATGGCCGCTTCTTGCCCGTGAGCGATTGCGGATTTGTCTGAATGTCTATCCCTATCGCCTTGAGATCACGATCCTGCACGTCGGTCTGCACGCCATGGTACTTTTGCGGGATGATCAGACTTTTGTCGATCTTGTTTGCCGCCATCTTTTTCACGACGCCGACCACGATGCATTTTTCGCCCGTCTTTTTGCCACCTCGATACCGATACCCCAGCGAGACAGATCGTACAGTCGGGTTTTGCGCAAACTGCGCTTTGGCGTGCTCGAGCAAAGTCCTTTCATGCTTTTTCATTCGTCACCTCTTCGATCAGCTTCGGCATCATCTTGGCCAAGATTTTGTCGCGCCGCTCCGGATAAGTAAGCAAACCATAATTGTCCTCGGGATCGTTTCTGTTCGGGCCATCATTGATCTGATACACGACCGCCGCCTCGAGATTCGGCACTCGCGCCCAGAAACGCAGTTCCGTCACGACGCGATCCGCGACCTCCTGCTCGCTTAACCAGCGATTCTTACCCCACAGACAATTGGGAAACCCATAATGCTTTCGCGGACCAGCAGTCCATCCCGTCTCGGTCAACCAGAGTTTTCGCTTGCCGGCGAGACGCCGTAGCTCCGCAACCTCGGCCCACCGATCCTTGAATCCATCGTGCGGCTCGGTTGCGTCATTTCCCGGCGGATATCGATGGAAGCCAATCGCCACATCGTCGGGAATGCCGGCCGCCATCATGCGCTCGAGATAGTTCAACCCGCGTTCGTTGAGATTAGAGATTCCAGGCGCAACGATCCGGATGCCGGAAAACCGCCGCTTACTCGCCGTTTGCCAACACTCCCACACCAGATCGGCAAGAGCAGCCGGACGACTCGCCCAATAGGGATCCAGGTCCGGTTCGTTCATGGGCTCAATGACTGGTGTCGGATAAGGTCTGTGGTGAAGATAGCCAAGTGAGCGCGCCTCACGGCAAACCGCTGCGACTCGATCCGAGACGTACTCGTGCGATCTTTCTCGATCCGAGGCGATGATGAGCGGCTGAAACGGCGTGAAGTAGAGCGCTTCGAGCACACGGGGGCCGTAATCGGAACGAACCCCATGGAATTCGCGACCGCGAATCCACGAGCGATCCAACTCGGGAAGCGGTTCGCCAAAGCCAGCGTTTAAAAAGACCTGTCGCAATCTCTATCCCCAGAAATGCCCGAACAAAAGCCCCACCACGAAAGCAATAAGCGCAATCACCCACGGCTCGCCCCTGAGCTTTCGCATAACGGCACTGATCGTCGGCCACTCATCATCTTTTCGACGCAAGGCGATTACCTCGATGGCGATGGTTGCGGCGACGAGAACGCAGAGAGCGATTACAGTGTTCATTTATCCTTGCCAGGTATTGCTAACGAAATTGTCAGCAAGCGTGTTGCTTGCAGTAAAACCACTTGGGGAATCAACCGCCGTAATATAGTCCCCTCCAGTTACCGTCCATGTGATTGTTGGATGATTTGGCCAAGGCCAATATGGCTGAGGATAGATCGGGTAGATTGGGTAAACTGGATATGGTTGCGGGAAAATTATGGCTCGCCGCTGAAGCTCTTCCCTCAGTTCCTTGAGTTCTTTTTCGATTCGTTCTAGCCTGTCGCTATCTTTCATAAAAACTCCTCATCGGTTCATCGCCTTCTGTGGCTTCCACTGGATGTGCATATGTTGTGTGTGCTTGTCATCGCCATAGATCAGCAGAAAGTCACTGTATGCCGTGCCCTCGAATTGCCCATCGACAAGGGCACCGCAGTTGAGCGCCTCCCTGGCATCGCGCAATATGGCGAGTCGCCTATCTTCAGGGACATCGACAAAGCTGAAATCGCGGGCACAGTTTCGGTAATGGCTCGACCCATCGCTGTGCGTTCCGTCTGAGATACTTCGTATTCGGCAAATCTCATGGTGAAGCGCAAACGCATCGATAATCCGCTCTTGGGCGAACGCCATCGCCTGATCGGCTGAGCCGAACCGTGCGCGCTCATCAAGCATTGCCCGTGCCATAACTCACCCACCCCGTTCGACGGGGCGAAAATCAGAATCGGTACATCAACGCAAAGCTGATCGGCCGGTATTTCTCGAACATATAGAACTCGATCTGCACCGGCCCTTCGTTCAGGCCAAAGACAAACCGGGCGTCGAAGTCCCCGGTGTAATCGTTGCCTCCACCCTCGGCGAGTAAAAGATCCGAGCCGATGTAAATCATTTCCCAAACTTCGCCAGGCAGTTGCAGCGTCTTCATGTTGAGTCGATTAAGACTCCAGAACCGCCAGTCGGCATTGCCGACAGACTGCGTTCCACCGTTACCATCATCGACAAACGATGCCGGGTGGAGCTCGACACCAACGCCCGTTGAGCCAGCCGGACCGAACAGCGCCACACCATGCCAGTGAACGGCTGCGAAAGCAGAGTCCAGATCAAACGTCATCGACTCCTCGCCGAACATCGATCCGCCGCCCACGGAAAAATCAGACGCTTTGAGCTCGAGTATCTTTACGTCTTCGGCCTGGGCAGGTTGCGCCGAGAGAATGAACGCCAGCGCCAGCGCAAGGCCCACGCCCCATTTCTCCTTGAGCAATTTCTCGAGTGCGCCGAGCCCTGCCATAACGAGCATGAGCCCAATGGGGGTCAGACCTTCATCCCAAAAACCCTGGGCCATCAGAGAAGCGATCCCCGCCAACGCGCCGAGCTTGAAGAACCGCACCAAGCCCGCGCTGATCGCTCCCGGGTTTTTCACGAACAACCCAAGAATGTTCCAAAGAACGCTATACTTTTTCATTACTCCTCCCTATTTCTTAATCTGTAAATGGCCCTCTATCCGGGCCACGCTTTCAGCTAATCCCGATACTTTGCCGCTGATTTTTTCTAGCTTCGTTTCCATCACCCTATATTGGTAATGGCCAATAAACGCCGAGCCGCCGCCACCAACGAAAAGGCCGAGCAAAAAAACCACAGCCGTGAACCATCTACCGTTTCCGTTCTTGGGTACATTCATTCGGGCAAACTCCCCGGCCACCACGGGCCATAGACCGAAACCATGATCGCGACACCAAGCCGATGGCCCCACGCGACAATCGCCACCACTTCTCCGGATTCGTTGAAGACGCAAGAGCCGCTTGCGCCCGCGACCGGCATGTGATCGACAACGATGTGGCCCGCAACAAGCCGCACCACCGCGCCCTCTCGTGTGATAGGGGCGAGTATTTTTTCTGCGCAGGAAAAATCGTACTCGGACCAATAGACGGTATCGCCCACCTGTGGGGCGAGCATGGCGTGTGTGTAGTATGCCGGTGTGCCGCTCCGGGGATGAACAAATCCTAGATCACGACCGAGCTGAAGATATCTCGAGGAAACGAAGCCCCATCCGCCGCGTGAATCGCTCCAGGCATGTTCAATAGGCTCGTTTTTGTATGCGGGACCCTTTGTGTAGATCGGGTGTGCGACATGAGCGGCAGTGAGTATCAAGCCATCACACGGGCAAGCATGGCCGAAGCCATACCGACCCACTAGACGCATCACACCGTCTAGGTTTCGTTCGGCGAGCAGCACATCGACGGGCGCCCTCGACGCACACGCCATCGCCGCTACGATGATTACAAAAGTCATAAGTTGCTTCATCATTCCGCGCCAAAGAAAAAGGGCCGCCCCCTAGGACCTGACGTCAGGAAGCGGCCCCCGTCTTTGGCTTAAACCCGGCTGATCAGACCGGGATTATCAAAGGCTTATCTCATACTCTCAGTCTCCAACATCCATCATCATTTCACAATTAGCGGCCCCGGATCTTCAACGATTTCAATAGAGTCCTGCCAGAGCAGCCCGCCGGGTATGATCACGCCGCCCATACTCTCCGCCGGCCTACCGAGGATGACCCAATTGCGGCTCGAGTCGGGGACAATTACGAGCGGTTCCTCGCCCCAGTCGCAATCGCCAAGCACATCGTTGAGCTGCTCGGCTAGCGCAGTGTCGTTTATGGGGCCAAAATCCATCTGCAAGGCTCTCACTCGATGCTCGCCCAGATTATGCGCAAGAACGATACCAGATGGCGATGCGATCCTGCGCTGCGGCATACGATATCCAATGCTCAGCCCACCACTACGGATCCCCCTCGTGAGTGTGCTTTTCACGCCGAGAACCCATTCACCGACATAGATCGCGCTTGAGTTTGTTCCGACAAACGTCAGCCGCCAATCTTGATCGCTTACGCCAGTGAAGGTGCCCCAAAAAGACGGACTCGCCTTTGTCAATGTAGCGACGAGCGTCCCCCCGCTGGCACCACGCCTAAGCTGAATCGCAGTGATGCCACTATCGATATTGTGAAAATGGACGGAGGTGAAATCGGGTGACACACCTGAGCTGAAATGTGCGTGAATGTAGTCGTCCGTGCCGGCCGCCGCGAATCTCATCATTTCCCAAGGTCTACCAGTGGCAACATTCTCGTGCGGGAAGTTGGCATCATCGGCATCGCCCGAGAATGTCACGCCGGATCCACTCAGCAGGTTAGCGGCAAGACCAGATATATAGTAAAACGCCATTATGATTTTTGCTCCAGTTCGCTCACACGGTCTTCGAGATCGATCAACTTGTCTGTGTTATCGTCGGCCTTGGCCTCTATTGCGTCCGTCTTTTTGTCCAACTCGTCGATCTTCTTATCGAGACGATCTATGGAAACATCGAGCCGGCTCGACGCTTTTTGAAGTTGGCGAAGCAACCGCTGCAATTCGGCGTCGCTCTCGTAGCGTCTCATCGTCTCGCCTGTATCGCCTCGTCGGGTATCGCCATCTGAATGATCTCCGGGTTGGCCATATAATTATTGGCAGGCAAGAACCCGGTCGCAGAAGGAGCGGTCCCGACATGAAACGAGCTGTACTTGTCGCGGTGGATGTAGATGTTCGTCACCGAGCCCTGGAAGTTCGAATCAGCTCGAATCGTAAAATCCGTACCGTTGGCCGTGATGTACTCGCTATAAACGCCATTTGAGCTTCTGTCGGTTCCTTCCTGCGTACCGCACACCGCACAGATATTACCAGCCGCGATGTTCTTGACTTCGAACTCGACCCGGTAGATCCACTCGCTCACACAGATCGAGCCTTCCGTCAGATCGGTGTCGGTTGCCTGTGTCCCGTCACAATCAAACTCATCGTTCGTCGTATCGTGGCTCCAGCCATAGCCCTTGCTGTCCCAGAAATCCGTGGCGCATGTCGGATCGGGACAAAGCTCATCGTGATCGAAACATGCATGATTGCTTTCCGCCTGAGTGTCCGTTCCCTTTGTGCCGTCCACGAAAACGGAGAGTGCCCTGCTCGGGCCAGCCAAACCGGCGGCACTGGGCGAACCATATGCGGTAAACTGCCCCCCGCGCCCGCAGTTGTTGGCGCCGTTGCCCGAGGGGAGAAAAAGGATCGGCTGGGCGCCAGTCACCAACGAGCCATCGCCGCCGATATACTCGGGCTTGCCGTCGCTGCGGAACAGAAGATGCCGATTGGTTTCGACATCGAGATCGAGATAGCTCCCAGGCTCGAAGTAGACGTTGCCGATAAATCCGTTCCACTTATTCCCGCCAGTTGGGCTGGCTCCAACCGCCCAATTCGTCCGCGTGTAGTCGATATCACCAGATGCACCGTCGTTCGTGATCTCGTTGAGGTCAGAGATGTCGTCGACGTAGATGTGGCACTTGCCAGCAGAAAGATCCCAGGAAATAAATACGCTCAGTTCTGCCGTGGATGCCGTATACGAGTTGACTGTGCGAGCCTCAAGGATGGTCGTCCCCGAAGAGTTCTTGCATAGCACGGCTATCTTGTTTCCGCTGCTAATGTACATACAGACGTAGACGCCCGTATTGCAGAGGATATAACGGTTCGTCCCATCGCCCCCATCGATACGGATTCGCGCCGCGAAAATACCCTTGAGGCTATCCGCGTTTTCTTTGAAATCGGCGCCCAAGGCATAGTAATCATTGGTTCCGTCGAAGTCTCGGGCGTTATTGGTTGGCGTGACATCGTATTCGTCATAGAGCCACCGAAAAGCAACCTCGTATTCCGTGCCCGCGCTTATCTGTGTATCTTTATAAGCCGTTGCCTCAAGGGTGCCGTGTCGATAGCGCTTCATGGCGAACCGATGGTTTCCACCCGCTGGCTTTTCGTAGCAGCAGAGATCGTAGTTATCGCCGCTGGAGTCATACTGCGCATAGCCCGCGGTGAGCACATCATCATCGGCCATGCGGTCGTAATCGTTGAGCGCAACAAAACGGCAGCGAAACGTATAGCAACGCATCGGGGCGCAAACGCGGTGATTCTCGGTTGAGTTGTCGTCAAACTCGAAATAACGTCCGTCGGTCTCAGTCGTATACGTATTGCCAACCGTTGTCGGGATCGGTGCAAGAGCATAGCGCCCTTCGTTTAATTGAACTTGACCAATTTCAGCGACATCAGATGTGCTACCCGTCACAATGCCAAGACGTAGCGTCCAACTCTCTGTTGCTGGGGTGGATATTGGCTGGCTACTGAAGTGCGTCCACAATGAGGCATCTGCCAAATTATTCCAGACCGACCCGCCCTGCCATCCTGGCGTTGAATCGTTCCAGTATTGTGGTCCCGGCCTCTCAATCTGAAAACTTAAAATTCCGGAATAAATGTCTTTGTATGAATGATAATACAGATCCAGTGTCCTGGACCCGTCTGAAGAATTAACCGAAAGACTACCTTGTTCTACATATGTATCTCCCGCCCCCTTTGTTATATTGATACTGTTCGGGTATGTGTCGTCGTCAACAAAAAGCAGGTTTCCAGTGTCTCCATTAAAGCTGCCGCCTCCAACCAATGTCCATCCAGGGAAATAGGGTGGCCCACCCGCATCGTATTTGAATGTGCTGTTTTGAATCGGGTTCTCCGAGCCGGAACAGGGGAGGTGTCCCGCGGATCCGATCCGCGCAACCCCAGAGGGAAGCGTAGCGATCAGCCCATCTGCCTGTTGGACCCAAGCCGAAGACGAGCGCTCAATGTACCATGTTGCGCCCTGATCGATCTGAGCCAACCCGTCGTACTCATCCGTCACCGCATAAGGAAGCATGTCTGTCGACCAGGCATAGCAAATAAATGGCTCTAGGTTTGGAACTACGATTCGCATGCTCGGTTTGTCATTGAGATCGATGTACTGCACGGCGTTAAAGCCGTACATCGCCCGCCACTTTTCGGCCAGGCAATGATCGTCTATGTTGGCCAGTATGCTCGCCGCTCTTGGGATCGAATCGTGAGAAACGTTGAGATCGTCAAGAATCTCGAGCGCAAGATATTCGAGCGGCACATCGAACGTATAGGGCTCCTCGACAAAGCGGCGTCGACGCAACTCACGGGAGAAAACCTCAAGCCACGCCGGAATAAACGGATTGGACGTAAAATAAGAATCGACGGGATCGCTCAAGAGCGAAACGGTGCCAGTGACGCTGCCGGTATTCTGCGTGATCTCATCCTTGCCGGGAACCGCGGTGCCCTTGACCCAGAACGAGAGCTTATCGATTTGGGGAATACTTTGACCAGAATGGTATTGATAGATTTCCGATTCGCTGAGCTTGACACCGTTCCAGAACATGACGTGTCCGAGAGCGACCGGTGGACCAGCACCACTGCTGGGGCTGCCGAGGCTTCCGAGCGTGATCGGATTGGCGCTAGCCCCTACGTTTTGCGCCATTACGGCATCTGACATAGAGAGTGCGACGGCATTTCGATAAATCGAGTATGTATTCGTGCCTCCTTGTACTTGGAAGACAAAGCTATAGGTTGTTCCTACGGTTGGAAAACCAGCGCTCGCAATGGCCGAATCTGCGGCCGTGTCGTAATGACGTACCTGGATACCATTTCCAACGTTGATCGCACGAACAAGAAGATAATTGCTCGCATCGCCGCCCTTATTGATCATCCACCGACTTGATGATGGGGTCGCTGCTAACTGGCGCAGGAAAATGGCCAGCGTATACGTGCCAACACCGTCGAACGCTGCCACGTCGCCATAGCTCACGCGATTACTGTGGTTGTCAGTCGTCCCAAAGCTCAACATCGCTATATCGCCTTCGACTCTCCGTAGGCAAAACTATCGGGCACCGAAATAAGCGTTCTGTCTGGATCGGCGATCCGCTTTTGAAACGCAAACGAGCTCGAAGATTCCTTGTAGAGATAATCGCCCACAATTTGAGAAATGACACGATTTCTATCCGGTCTCATCGTGAGTGGAGACAAGATCTTTCCGTCAACCTGCTTGATGTGGTGATCGGTATACGTCGACTCAACCGCAGGATTGAGTATGCGCAAGCCCAGCTTCCAATCCCATGACCAGAACGGATTGCATTTATGGCTCTCACACCAATTGTTCAGCACGTCGATGGGACGCTCCGAGCTTGTAATCACTTTCGCGCAAGTATGGTTTCGATTGGATAGAAACGAGCTCGTTTCTGCAAGATGAGTCGAATTAAACATTCCAGAACTGGCAAGCCATGCGCCAGCGGTCGATCCTGTCGGGTAGGCGCCAAAAACAAACTGGTCAAAAAAATGTTTAACCATATCGACCGGGTTGGAGATCATCACACCGTCGTTATCTTTGACCCCCCGAACATCAACGGTAATCGCGTCGGTCTCAACCGACGTGCCTGTGGTGTCTCGAATCAATGAGATGGTAGCTCCATTGATCGTCCAAGACTCACTAAGAGAAAAATCACTCGTCGCAAGTGTGCTATTGCGCCAAACGGCGATTACCTCGTCTACGGCACCAATCGAAACATACCAATAAGAGTATGTCCCAGTGTCGTAGACCATCGTGCAGTTGACCATGCCAGTCGCACCTTCGATGGCCGAGGAAATATGCTCTCCATAGACGATTTGGCCATCCATACCCCTGGAAGACGAGGGCAAACCACTAAACCAATCCGCATTAACTAGGGTAGGGATATTGTTGGAATCCGCATGCAGGGCGCGATCATCGGGCGTGATGACGTACTGATAAAGGTGATCACCAATCAACGGATAGTCGGCCACTACACCGTCCACAATGGTGTAGTGACTCACGGCCGGCACATAATAGCTGCGCAAGACGATATCGGCATCGGAATCCATCACCGCGCCACTAGCTGGTCCCCCAGTGGTCTCACGGATCACGCCGTCCCTGTCATAGACCACCACCGTTATGCGGGGATTCTGAAGCGCGTATCCGTGCAGATCGATTCCGCGCTCGATGATGCCCCATCGTTGAACGAATGGTTCGTATCGACCCTGGCTCTCCGACGCAATGGGCTCACTGGCGAATCGATACGTTGTGCCCGCAAGCGTTAGGTCTAGAGTCGGAAAAACACGGGCCTTTCCTCGGAGCTCAGTCAACATATCGGCGGCGATCCCGGTCGACATCAGTTCACCGCCTCTTGGAGCACTCGTCCAAGTTTGCCAGACCGGAAGAGCTCACGTTGGGAATTCTCCAGAACACGCGCCAAATCCTCATCGGTGCTCACAACCACCCCGCTCACATGATTGTGTACCGTTACGTTGAAGACTCGCCCGCCACTCTCTTGGGCCGCAGGAGGAGATGCTCCCACCTTGCTTTCATGCTGCACCCAGACACGTTCAGGTACTTCACCAACACCGATCATGGTGGGTTTGGTGAAGAGCACACCGCCAGGAGGTGTCTCATGCTGGAA
>Ga0180438_10006751_pt1 | contig 15405 bp, 22 predicted proteins | sample SS_ome_12_FD_132455 | JGI IMG/M metagenome (GOLD analysis project Ga0180438, IMG submission 132455) | Hypersaline lake sediment archaeal communities from the Salton Sea, California, USA - SS_3_D_2 metaG | ecosystem: Environmental > Aquatic > Non-marine Saline and Alkaline > Hypersaline >...
ATCCTGGTCAGGATAACTATGTCCACCATATGCGGGTCGGACCTGCATATATGGCGCGGCGACGTCGATATCGCCGCCCTGGGCCTGCCCCTGCCGGCGATCATCGGCCACGAGATGACGGGCAGGGTAGCCGCGCTGGGCGAGGGCGTCTCCACCGATTCGGCGGGCCAGCCGCTGGCGGTCGGCGACCGGGTGGTGTACCACTTCTTCAAGCCCTGCGGCCGCTGCCCGGTGTGCCTCCGCGGGGAGGAGGCCGCCTGCTCCATGAACCAGCTTTTCATCTTCCCCATAGACGCCTTCCCCCACTTCACCGGCGCGTACGCCGAGTACTACTACCTGCCACCCGGCCAGACCGTGGTCAAGGTCCCCGATGACCTCTCCGACGAGCTGGTGGCGCCGCTCAACTGCGCCCTGTCGGAGGTGATATACGGCTTCGATAAGATAGGTTCGGTGTTCGGCGAGACGGTGGTGATACAGGGCGCCGGCGGCCTGGGCATATACGCCACCGCCGTCTCGCGCGAGATGGGCGCCGACCGCATCATCGTGGTGGACGGGGTAGCCGAGAGGCTGGAGCTGGCGAAGGCCTTCGGCGCCGACGAGCTTATCGACATGCGGGAGCACCGGACCCCCGAGGAGCGGGTGCAGCGGGTGATGGAGCTGACCGGCTACCGCGGGGCGGATGCCGTAGCCGAACTGGTGGGCCTGCCGCAGGCGATACCCGAGGGGCTGGACATGCTGGGCAGCGGCGGCCGCTACCTGGAGATAGGCAACGTCAGCCCCGGCATGACCACGACTATCGACCCCTCGTCCATCGTCAGGGGCTCCAAGACCATATACGGCGTGGTGTACTACGGGCGCGACACGCTGAAGAAATCGCTGGACTTCCTCAGCCGCACCAAGGACAGGTACCCGTTCGAGAGGCTGCTCTCCCGCACCTACCCGCTGGAGGAGATAAACCGCGCCTTCGAGGATCAGGAGGAGAAGCTGGTAGCGCGGGCCGCCATCATCCCCTAGCCCGGTATCGACGACGCCGGCCTATCTGATACCTTTACCGGAGGGAGAAAGTAGGATGCTTTACCAGGAAGATTTCAAGGTGGGGGCGTGGCGTGAATCAACAGAGCCTTACCTGGTGACGGAGGAGGAGATCATAGAGGTGGGACGGCGCTGGGACCCGCGTCCGTTCCACATAGACCGCGACGCCGCATCGGATTCGCTTTTCGGCGGACTTGTCGCCTGCTCCGCCCACCTGTTCGCCATAGTCTCCTGGCTGGCGCACCACATGGAACAACCGACGGCAGGGGTAGCCGGGCTGGGCTGGGATAAGATAAGGATGCACGCGCCGGTGATGGCCGGCGACCGGATATCATGCAAGGTGCAGTGCCTGGAGTCCCGGCCGTCCGGCAGCCAGCCCGGTTGCGGCGTGATAACGGTTTACAACGAACTGTACAACCAGCGGGACGAGCTGGTGTATACCGCCCAGTGCTCGTTCCTGGTGGAGCGCCGCCCCGAGCCATGATAGGACTTCGACCATTTAATAAACCCGCGCCCCGGATGTACGCTTGCGGCGCGCGATACCGAACGTGCTGAATGGCTTAAAATCGAGGGGTGGAATCGAAAATACCGATGCCGGCGGCGACGTTCTCTCCCCCACCGGGCATCATCACTATGCGTCCTTGCTCAGGTAGTAGGCGGTCTCTTCCGCCAGTTGACCGATGAGCTGTTTGACCGGGACGATCTCGGTGCACCTGTAGGCGTTCGCCCCGGCGAAAGCGAATGACTCATCCATGTTCCCCTCCGCAGCCCTCAACAGCACCTTGGCGATGCAGTACGGAACCGTCATCGGGTCGCAGCTCCTCAGGCACTGGTAGGCGCAGCTGAAGGGAACCGTCTCGCCCCGCTTGATCTTCTCCACGAAAGCGTTGTTGATGACCCTTCCCGGCATCCCCACCGGGCTATCGATGACGATTATGTCCTCTTTCCTGGCATCCAGGTAGGCCTGCTTGAAATTCCGGTGGACATCGCATTCGTCGGTGCAGACGAAGCGCGTCGCCATCTGGACCCCGGAAGCGCCCAGCTTGAGAACCCGCGCGATATCCCGCCCGTCGAAGATGCCGCCGGCGGCGATCACCGGGAAGGGCGGATCGAACTCGTTGGCGAACTTTATCACCTCGACCAGGATATCATCCAGTTCGGGAACTTTACCGCTTACCAGCTCCTCGTACCCGAACCCCAGGTGGCCGCCGGCCTTCGCCCCCTCTACCACAACAGCATCCGGGGTCCTGTTTTCGCGCTTCCACTTCCTGCAGATGATACTCAGCGCTCTTACAGAGGATACGATGGGGATGCACCTGGTGGAGTATCCCGATACCAGCCGGGGCAGGTCCAGGGGCAGGCCCGCGCCGGAGATAATAACATCAACCCCTTCATCGGCGGCAGTCCTGGTCAGGCTGTCGTAGTGGGAAAGCACCGCCATCACGTTCACGCCGATGATGCCGTCAGTCTGGCTCCTGGCCTTCCTGATCTCCGCCCGCAGGGCTTCCTCGTTCAGCCTGATAAATTCCGCCCCTGAGATGCCTTCGATCTCCCCCAGGCCAACGGTGGAGATGACCCCCACGCAGCCCTCTTTGGCCACAGCAGCAGCCAGGTTGGCCTTGGACACCCTGACGCCCATGCCGCCCTGGATGATAGGCGGATTGACCTCCAGATCGCCTATTATAAGTGAGGGTATTCCGGTGTTTTGCATAAGTTTACGATTTGCCAGTCGAGGCCTGTTGGTGAAATTGGCAGTTGCGGACACATCATGTCTATCTTACTGCACCACACATCACATTAACACTCACCTGATATTATAGTTTATCCTGACCAAATTTCATACTCCCCAAGACATTACACCCTCCCAGTAACTGTGTCAAGGATGCGTAGGTTGACAAACCCGCGCCCCGGATGTACGCTTGCGGCACAAGAGTAGATAATGAATAGCAGCATTGGACCGCAGAATAAAGGGGACCAACGGCGTTTCACAAGACGAATGAGATGCCATCAGAGCTGGTATCGGGCTGAGGTTCTAAGAGTTCCATGGGGTAGAGGTCTTAGGAACAGAGAACTAGGCAACATGCTCACTAGAAAAGATGGTGCAAAAGGACTCAATTTTCTTTCGCCACAAATTTTCGAGGTAGTTAAAAAACGTATGAATGACCCACATGGAACGATTGATCACGATCGACTTCTTCGCAATATGCTCTCCAGTCAACCCATGTGCTTCAACCTTTTCGGCCCCATGGTGAAAGACGTAGAACTAACAACCAGGTTATTCAAGTTAATTATCCCGATCGAGTTTAACACTGTTGAATACGTTACAATCGAGCATGTGCTTGAGCCAGCAAGTGAATATCTGAACGATAAGACAGCCTTCGATGCATTCGTGGAGCTCTCTCTGCCAGGTGGAAGGCATGGTTTTGTTGGAATCGAAACCAAGCTAACAGAGCCGTTTTCCCAAAGCCATCGCGAGTATGATGATTATAAGGAGTGGATAGAAAAACCAGATTCTCCCTGGCGTAAAGAATCGTGGGGCCTCTTCAGCACCATTCGCTATAATCAACTCTGGCGGGATCACCTCTTGGCTGTGGCTCTGAAAGATCGTAAAAATTATGAGTGGGGTTTTCTTATGCTTGTTCGGCATCCATTAGATACCCACTGCTCTGAAACAAAAGATATATACTGTCAGTTACTGAAGCAGGAGGATTATTCGTTCCTAGATCTCCCTTTGGACGAGTGTAACGTCGAGAAGATTCATCAAGTTCTGCACGATACATCTCAGAAAAGATGGTTGGATGAGTTTAAAAGGCGATACTTAGACCTCTCACTCAGCGAAAAAGCGTGTAGACAATCTCGTTATCCTTAGAACCTCTGCCTCACCCCAACGGCGGCTTGTAGCCTCTTCCTATTGACAATAGCTGTACCCAGATTGTACAATTCAGTAGCATAGCATCTTGACAGGTGCTGTGCTATACTTTATTTTTGGCAATATGCCCACATAGCTCAGTGGTAGAGCACCTTCTTGGTAAGAAGGGGGTCGCCAGTTCAACTCTGGCTGTGGGCTTAAGCGAGGAGGAGAAATGGCCAAGAAAGTTTACGAGCGAACCAAGCCCCATGTCAACGTGGGCACCGTCGGGCATGTGGACCACGGCAAGACCACGCTGACAGCGGCGATCACCAAGGTGCTGTCGGCTGCAGGCACATCCACCAGCTTCCGCGCCTTCGAGTCCATCGACAACGCGCCGGAGGAGAAGGCCCGCGGATTGACCATCGCCATCGCCCATATCGAGTACGAGACTGCCAAGCGGCACTACGCCCACGTGGACTGCCCGGGCCACGCCGACTACATCAAGAACATGATCACCGGCGCCGCGCAGATGGATGGCGCTATACTGGTCATCGCCGCCGACGACGGGGTGATGCCGCAGACCAGGGAGCACCTGCTGTTGGCCAAGCAGGTGGAGGTTCCCGCCATCGTGTGCGCCCTGAACAAGGTGGACATGGTGGACGATGAGGAGCTGCTGGAGGTCACCGAGATGGAGCTGAGGGAGGAAGTGCTGCCCAAGTACGACTTCCCTAACGCCACCATCGTGCGGGTCAGCGCCCTAAAGGCGCTGGATTGCGGCTGCGGCAAGCCCGAATGCCAGTGGTGCGGGAAGATCATCAAGCTCATGGATGCCGTTGACGATAATATACCCACGCCGGTTCGCGAGAAGGACAAGCCGTTCCTGATGCCGGTGGAGGACGTGTTCAGCATCAAGGGGCGGGGCACGGTAGTCACCGGGCGCGTGGACCGCGGCGTCATCAAGGCCGGCGAGGAGGTTGACATCGTGGGGCTGAAGCCTACGCAGCGTAAGGTGGTCACCGGAGTGGAGATGTTCCACAAGACCCTGGACCACGGAGAGCCGGGAGACGCCATCGGCTGCCTCATCCGCGGCGTGGAGCGGGACGAGGTGCTGCGCGGCATGGTTCTGGCCAAACCGGGGAGCATCACCCCCCATACCGAGGCCGATGCCCAGGTGTACGTCCTCACCAAGGAGGAGGGCGGCAGGCATACCCCCTTCTTCAACGGCTACAAGCCCCAGTTCTACATCCGCACCACCGACGTCACCGGTAGCATCCAGTTGCCGGATGGCGTGGAGATGGTGATGCCCGGCGATAATATCAAGATGAAGATAAAGCTCATCGAGCCGGTGGCCATGGAGGCGGGCTTGAGGTTCGCCATCAGGGAGGGCGGCCGCACCGTCGGGGCGGGGACCATAATCAACACCCTGGACTAGAGGAGATCTGTTGGCGAAGAAGGGCACTTCCCGGATTATAATCCACCTGGCTTGCACCGAGTGCAAGGAGCGGACATATACCTCTTCCAAGAACAAGAAGAACGACCCTAACCGGCTGGAGGTAAAGAAGTTCTGCCCCCGCTGCCGGACGCACAGGCTGCACCGAGAGGTGCGGTAATGATGAAGAGGCCGGCCCCGGCAAGAGGGCCGATAATACCGCGCATACGCACCTACTTCGGCGACGTCATCGCCGAGTTGAAGAAGGTGGTGTGGCCCAACAGGGAGGAGACCAGGCGGCTCACCGTCATGGTGATCGTCATCGCCGGGTCGATAGGGATATTCCTGGGGGTCATGGACTACGCGTTCACCAAGATCATGGAAGCGATAATCGGTGCCTGAAAACAGAGGAACGATGACGAAGGGCAAACAGGGCAAGAATGCAGTTGCCGGCGAGCGGAAGTGGTACGTGATCCACACCTACTCCGGCTACGAGCAGCGGGTGCAGACCAACCTGCAGCACCGCATCACCTCCATGGACGCCGAGGATAAGATCTTCCAGGTGGTGATCCCCACCGAGAACGAGATCGAGATCAAGGACGGGCAGAAGAGGACGGTGGCGCGCAAGGTATTCCCCGGCTACATACTGGTAGAGATGATACTGAACGATGAGAGCTGGAACGTGGTGCGCAACACGCCGGGGGTCACCGGCTTCGTCGGCGCCGGCGTCAAGCCCGTGCCCCTGACCGAGGAGGAGGTCAACGGCATCTTCAAGCAGATGAGCTCGGAGACGCCGAGGGTCAAGGTAGGCTTCCGCAAGGGGGAGAGCGTACGGGTGATAGACGGACCGTTCATCGACTTCATCGGTGTGGTGGACGAAATCAACGCCGAGAAGGGCAAGGTGAGGGTGCTGGTATCCTTCTTCGGCAGGGAGACACCGGTGGAGCTCGATTTCCTGCAGGTGGAGAGGCTGTAAGTGTCCAAACGAACGTCATAGACGATGAGGTATAGCATTGGCCAAGAAGATTAAGACAGTGATAAAGCTACAGTTGCCGGCGGGAGCGGCTACCCCGGCACCGCCGGTGGGCACCATCCTGGGCCAGTACGGCTGCAATATCATGGGCTTCTGCAAGGATTACAACGAGAAGACATCCTCGCAGGCGGGTTCCATCATACCCGCTGAGATCACCATCTTCGAAGACCGCTCCTTCAGCTTCGTGCTCAAGACCCCGCCGGTAGCCGACCTGCTGCGGCGGGCGCTGGACATCGAAAAGGGCAGCGGCGTACCCAACACCCAGAAGGTGGGCAAGGTGCCCCGGGACAAGGTCAAGGAGATCGCCGAGATCAAGATGAAGGACCTCAACGCCGCCGATGTGGAGGGGGCGATGCGGATGGTGGAGGGGACGGCGAGAAGCATGGGGATCGAGGTAGAGTGATGCCAAAACACGGCAAGCAGTACCGCAACGCAGCACAGTTGGTTGAGCCCAACAAGGAGTACGATCCCAGGGAGGCCATAGCGCTGGCCAAGCAGGCGGCCTTCGCCAAGTTCGACGAGACGGTGGAGCTACACCTGCACATGGGCCTGGACCCCCGCCACGCCGACCAGCAGGTGCGGGGGGTCGCCAGCCTGCCCCACGGCCTGGGCAAGACGGTCAGGGTGGCGGTGTTCGCGCAGGGGGAGGGAGTCAAGATAGCCCAGGATGCGAAGGCGGACCACGTGGGTCTGGACGACCTGATAAAGCAGATCGAGGACGGCTGGCTGGAGTTCGATGTCGCCATCGCCACGCCGGACGTAATGGGCAAGGTATCCAAGCTGGGCAAGATCCTGGGTCGCAGGGGGATGATGCCCAACCCCAAATCGGGGACCATTGTTCAGCCCCAGGACCTGCCGCGGGCGATACAAGAGGCACGGCAGGGGCGGGTGGACTTCCGGATAGACAAGACGGCGGTGATCCACGTCCCGGTGGGCAAGGTAAGTTTCGAAAGCGACAAGCTGCTGGATAACCTGTCCAGCCTCATCGACAGCGTGGTGAAGGCCAAGCCCAGCGGGGCCAAGGGACAGTACGTCAGGAGCGCCACGCTGAGCACATCGATGGGGCCGGGGATCAGGCTGGACCTGAAACCGACACTGGAACTGAAGGGGGCGTGATGCAGCAGAACGAGGGGACAACCGACCGCATTATCAGGGTTATCTTGGGGATCGTTTTCCTCGTGGTGGCGTTCCTGGTCCTGGATGCGGCCGCCGCCTCGGGGGGCGGTATTGCGCTGGCGGTCATCGGTGCGGTATCATTGATAACCGGAGCGACCGGCTTCTGTGCCGGCTATAAGTTATTCAACTACTCGACAAAGAAATAGCGTAACGCCTGAGTGCCATAGACAGCGGGCGCCCCTGAGGGGCTTAATCTTCCGCCCGCCGAGGCGCAAGGGGGACGACCATCGTGTCCCCGTGTCTGTGGCACGGGGATTTTTTCATCCCCGCCGAACGCTCGATAAAGGAAATTACGGTTCAAGGTACAGGAAACGAGGTGCAAGATGCGACTGGAACAGAAGAAGGAAACGGTCAGCGAGCTGGCGGATAAGCTGGCGCGGGCGACCATCGCCATCACCACCAGCTACAGCGGCCTGACGGTGGCCCAGATGACCGAGCTGCGGCGCAGGCTGCGGCAAGAGCAGATCGAGTACCGGGTGGTGAAGAATAACCTGGCCCGGTTCGCCGCCGAGCAGACGGGCAGGGAGGGGCTCACCAGCGTGATCCAGGGGCCCACCGCCATCGCCTTCGGTTACGGCGATGTGGTAGCCCCGGCCAAGACCCTGCTGGATTACGTCCGCTCGACGAAGATCGAGCTCGGCATCCTCGGCGGGCTGATGGAGGACCGGGTGCTGAGCGCCGCCGAGGTAACCGCGCTGGCCACGCTGCCCTCCAGGGAGGTGCTCATCGCCAGGGTGCTGAGCGGGATGCAGGGCAGCATCTACGGGCTGGTCAACGTGCTTAACGCAAATATAGTCGGTCTGGTTTATCTGTTGAATGCCAGAAAGCAACAACTGGAAGAAGGAGGATAAAATGTCCGAGGAAGTGGAACAGAAGGAAGAGGAGAAAGCGGAAGCGAAGGCCGAGAAGGCGGAGGCCAAGGCGCCCAAGGCGGCCGCCAAGGCAGGCGCCACCATGAGCAAGGACGATCTCATCAACGCTATCAAGAACATGACCGTGCTGGAGCTCAGTGAGCTGGTGAAGGCCCTTGAAGAGGAGTTCGGCGTCAGCGCCGCGGCACCGGTAGCGGTGGCGGCAAGCGCCGGCGGCGGCGGGGCGGCAGAGGCGGCAGAGGAGGAGGAGGAGAAGACCGAGTTCAACGTGACGCTGAAGGAGATCGGCGCCAACAAGATCCAGGTGATCAAGACGGTGCGAGAGGTAACCGGACTCGGCCTGAAGGAGTCCAAGGAACTGGTGGAGGCGGCCCCCACCAGCCTGAAGGAAGGCGTCAACAAGGAAGAGCTGGCCACCATCAAGGAGAAGATGGAGGGCGCCGGGGCTACCATCGAGGTCAAGTAGCCTCGTGGCGAGCGTACGATGGCGATAAAGGTGGTCCACCAGCGCAGGATACGGCCGGACAACAGGGAGGAGCTGGGGATGCTGATGTCCAGGCTGAGGGTGGCTGCGGTCAGCCAGCCGGGGTACCTCTCCGGCGAGACGCTGGTGGCCCTCGATAACCAGGACTCGCACCTGGTTATCAGCACTTGGCAGACGCTGCAGGACTGGAGGGCGTGGGAAGGCAACCAGGAGCGGCGGGTCCTGATAGCGATGATCGACAAGCTGCTGGTTGAACCGGCCACCGTTCGCATCTATATCGATGCCTCTGCTTCCCTTTCATGGCAATCGCTGGCAGAGGGCTGCTGAGTTAAATTCAGAAAGCGCAGTTCCGATAGCTTTCGGAGGAGGTTGCGTCGATGGTGGTAAAGATAATCACCCAGCGTACCGTCGTCCCCGACAGGCAGGGCGAGTTGCAGTTGCTGCTGCGGCAGTTGCGGGTGAAGGCCATGAACCAGCCCGGCTACCTGACGGGAGAGACGCTGATATCGGTGGACAACCCGTACACATACATTGTTATCAGCGCCTGGCAAAGCCTGGAGCACTGGAAGGCGTGGGAATCGCACCCCGAACGCCGCGAGATACAGTCCAAGATCGAGTCTATGCTGACCACCCACTCCCAGATGGCGGTGTACACCGAGCAGGCGACCACGCCCCCCGAGCCGGACCAGGGCCCCTGATGCAGCCTCGAGGTTCCACGGCATGGTCGAATACCGCCTGAGGATCCGGGAGCTGCCCGCCGGCGAGCGGCCGCGGGAGCGGCTCAAGCACAGCGGCGCATCGTCGCTGTCCAACAGCGAACTGCTGGCCATCATCCTGCGCACCGGCAGCGCCGCCGAGAACGTGCTGGGGCTGGCGAGCAGGCTGCTCACCCGGTTCGGCGGGCTTGCCGGAATATCCCGGGCCAGCTTCGGTGAGCTGTGCGCCGAGCGCGGCGTGGGACAGGCCAAGGCGGCCCAGCTCAAGGCGGCGCTGGAGCTGGGGAGGCGGCTGAGCGTCACCCCCGCCGACGATAAGGCGGTCATACGCACCCCCCAGGATGTGGCCGACCTGCTGATGGCGGAGATGTCCCTGCTCCACAGCGAGCACCTGCGGGTTGTGCTGCTCAACTCCAAGAACCACGTCCTGTCCGTGTCCGAGGTTTACAAGGGCAACGTGAACTCGTCGCTGATACGCCCCGCCGAGCTGTTCCGCGATGCGGTGCGGGAGAACTGCCCCGCGGTCATCATCGTCCACAACCACCCCTCCGGCGACCCCGAGCCCAGCCCCGACGACATCCGTGTCACCGAGCAGATAGCGGCGGCGGGGAAGATGCTGGACATCGAGGTGCTGGACCACATCATCATCGGCAACGGGCGCTTCGCCAGCCTCAAGGAGCGGGGGGCCGCCTTCTGCGATAAATAGCTTGAAGCGAGGGCTAAATGAGCACTGATTCCGAAACTAAATCCGAGGCTCCGGCCGAGATGAACTACGCCGGTTTCTGGATTCGCCTGCTGGCCTTCCTCATCGACGCCGTACTGCTTTCCTTCATAAGCTGGGGGGTGGCGAACGTGGCCTATTTCATCGGGATGTGGGCCTGGAAAGGGCAGACGCTGGGCCAGATGGTGGTCAACGTCAAGGTGGTGGCCGCCGACGGGCAGCGGTGCGACCTGCGGACGGCGGTCCTCCGCTTCCTGGGCTTCCTGCTGTGCTGTCTGACCCTCGGCATCGGCTTCCTCGCCATCGCCTGCAACCGCCGCAAGCGGGGCCTCCACGACAGGATAGCCGACACCTGCGTGATAAAAGTGTGAGATACATCGACTCGACGCCGGGAACACCATGAACAGGTACATGCACGGCTACACCGACCGCGAGGCGGAGAGGCTGCGCGACCAGTGCTCCATACTGGAGCAACTGCTGCACTCCGCAGTATCCTACCCCCCGGGCAGCGTGGTGCTGGAGGCGGGGTGCGGCGTGGGGGCGCAGACGCTGGCGCTGGCGAAGAGGAGTCCGCAGGCTGATTTCACATCGATCGACATCTCGCCGGACTCCCTCGACCGGGCGCGGGCGCTCATCGAGGGCGAGGGCATAACCAACGTCCGCTTCCAGCAGGCCGATATCATGGAATTGCCCTTAGCCGACGAGAGCTTCGACCATGTGTTCGTGTGCTTCGTGCTGGAGCACCTCGGCGACCCGCCGGCGGCGCTGGGCGAGATGAGGCGCGTGCTCAAGCCGGGCGGCAGCATCACCGTCATCGAGGGGGACCACGGGTCGTGCTTCTGGCATCCGGAGACTGCGGAATCGAGGCTGGCGTGGCAGGCGATGATACGGGTGCAGCAGGAGATGGGTCACGACCCGCTCATCGGGCGGCGGTTGCACCCGCTGCTGGCGCAGGCCGGGTTCGATATCGACTCCATCGCCCCGCTGTGGGCCTACGCCGATGCCGCCATGCCGCAGTTGCTGGACGGTGCCGTCAACAAGATACTGGCCCCCATGATGGAGACGGCGCGGGAGGAGGCGCTGGCGATGGGGCTGATCGACAGGGACACGTGGGACAGTGGCATCGCCGACATGCACCGCGCCGCCATGCCCCCCGACGGCTCGGTGTTCTACACCTGGTTCCGCGCCACCGCCGTCAGGTAGCCGAAGCCGGGAACAGGCGGCGGTATTGTATGATATAATGTTATCAGGTTACTTCAAATCTGCGGCTAAGGAGGAGCGATGAAGATCAAAGCGGTTGTAGTGGGACTGCTGCTGTGCGCCCTGATGGTCAGCGGCGCCATGTGCCAGTCGGGGACGACGGTTCAGTACACCGTCACCGTCATGAGCGGGCAGGGCAGCGTGTCGCCCTCGGGGGGCTCCGCTGCGCTGGGGAGCGCGGTGACATTCACCGCCATCCCGGCATCCGGCTGGAGCTTCGACTACTGGGGCGGCGACGCCAGCGGGAGCCAGAACCCCCTGTACCTGACCATGGACGCCCCCAAGAACATCCAGGCCTACTTCACCCAGAGCGGCGGGGGCAGCGGGGGCGGCAGCACCGGCTCGCTGCAGAAGCCGAAGGTCGGCCACGTCCCACCCAACTGGTACCTCAGCACCGATGACCCGTACAGCTCTTACCTGGGTTACGGGGTGATCGAGTACACCGACAGCGTGGACGGCGATTTCGTCCAGATATACTGGGGCGATGTGCCCGCCTCCCTCATCGGGCAGGAGTCCAACGCCAACGCCCTGATATCCCAGGCTACCTACGAGGCCATTTTCGCGCCGGACGACACCGGCTCCATGTTCGTGGCCGGACAGCTGGCGGGATACGCCGAGGCGTACGAAAGCTACTACGACGTGTGGGAGACGGAGGTCGTCTTCGTGAAGGGCTCCACCTACGTGGACATCTTCGCCGCGTACGACGCGACCAGCGATGACATACAGGACGCCATCGACTTCATCGAGGGCATCTACTTCTAGCCGTCACGATAAAATAATACGGAGGCAGATTATGAGGATAGCGGGACCTATCGTTCTGATCGTTTGCGGCATACTGGCGCTGGTGGGGCTGTCCCTGGCGTGGGTCAGCATCTCTCTGTGGGGCTACGGCGTTTCGATGTCGGGATGGGACGCCCTGTGGGAATGGGAGCCGACGCTGGTGCTCATCGGCGGCATCCTGCTGCTGGCGTGCGGCATCACCGCCCTGGTGCTGGGCATCGTGCGCAAGGCGCGCGGCCTGGTGATAGGCATGGGCATTACCTCGGTGCTGGCCGCCATTATGGTCATCGCCGGACCGGTGTACATCCTGATCGACGTGGCCACCGACCAGTTCGCCGACCTGAGCATGCTGGGCGCCGGGCTGTATGTCTGCATCGCGGCAGCCTTCATCGCCTTCATCTTCGGCATCCTGACAGCGGCCGTACGCTAGACAACCCCGCGGTGCGGGGAGGCATATCATGAAATGCGTGTACCATCCGGATAAGGACGCCGTTGGCTCCTGCGGCACCTGCGGCGCCGGCGTGTGCGACGCGTGCAAGGTAATGCTGGCGGGCAAGCTGTACTGCCAGGCGTGCGCCGATCTGGCCTTCGCCGAGCAGCAGGCGGCCAAGACCACCCCCCGACCCACACCACCGCCCGGGCCGTCGCTGGTGCAGCCCTCGCTGCTGCCGCGGGCGCAGGCGCCGGGGGCGGTCACCGCGCTGGTACTTGGCATCGTGGGCTTCATCATCTGGCCCATCGGCCTCATCTGCGGCCCGCTGGCCATCAACTACGCCAACCAGGCGCGGGACGCCATCGCCGTCAACCCCATGCTGGACGGCAACGGCATGGCCACCGCCGGCTACGTGCTGGGCATCATCGACACCATATTCGGAGTGCTGTTCCTGCTTTACATCATCATGATATTCACCTGCGCCTTCGCCGCCCCGTGGTAGCCCGGCGCGTGCTTGCATTTCCACCATCCCATGTGATATCCTCGCCCCAGAGGCGGACCTCGCGCATATAAGGAGGCAGCAGCCATGAAAACCACTAAGGTCGCACTGGCACTTACAGCGGTAACGCTGGTGGTTACCGCGGCCGCCTGCAACGGCAAGCTGGCAGGGGTGCCGCAAACAGCCGGCGGGCTGGTGCCGGCCAACGCCAACATAGTGATAGGCTTGAAGCCCCACGATATCCTCACCGACCCCGATATAGTGGAGCTCATCGACGAGGCGATGGGCGCACAATCGGGTTACGAGACAAGCTTCACGCCGAGATCGCTGGACGACGCGATGCTCATGGTGGAGCGCATGATCGGCGTGGACATCAGGGACATTACAGAGGTCATCGTCTTCCTCGACATGGAAGCAGACGACTACGACTACGTGGGAGGCATCCTCAAGGGCAACTTCGATGAAGAGCTTATTATAGACCTCGTGGAGCTATTCAGCGGCAGGCCGGCGCAGACATCGAACCACCGGGGCTTCACCATCAGGACATTCGATGGGGTAGCCGTGTGCTTCCTCGACAGCGGTACCGTGGCGGTGGGGCCGCCGTATGTGGTCACGGACGTGATCGACGTCGCGGCGGGCGTTAAGGAGTCCGTCGGCGGAGACATGCTGGATGCCTACGCATCGCTCGACGGCATGTGGCTGCAGGCGGCCGTGGACTTCGGCGAGATCATGTCGCTGACCGGCCTGCTTGAAGAGGAAATACCGGGGGCCCCCGAGATACCCGACGTCGACATGTTGGAGGATATGGAGGTGATGGGTATGGGGATCGGTAAATCGGGGGACACGCTCACCATGGAGGGTAAGATGTATTTCCCCGACGCCGCGTCCGCGGAGGAGGCCAAGAACGACATCGATACCCAGCGTGCCCTTATGGACACCGAAGATACCGGTGACCTGCCGCCCGAGTTCATCGAACTGGTGGAGAGCGTAACCACCACCGTCGACGGGCGCTGCGTCACAGCCACGATGCACATAACCATGAGCCAGCTGGAGGACCTGATCGCCGCAGAGTGGCCTATGGGCGCCACCGGCGGGGTGGAGGAGACCGCCTACAACGCCGACAGGCAGCAGATACAGGCAGCGGTGGCCGAGTTCATGACCCGCCCCAGCGACCCCTCCTACCACCACACCATCGGCGACGTGCCGGTAGTGAATTACGTTGCCTTCGAGGTCAACGGCAGTGAAGTGATCCCCGGCAAGGACTACTACCCGATAGCGATATGCCCCCTGCTCACCGGCTCCTATCCCATGGGCATCCTGAAGGACGCACCCCCATCGGCGAACCTCATGAACTGTTTAGATAACGGCGCCAACGCAGAGACGGGGATGGCATCCTGCCAGGCCAGCTGCACCGGCAGCTACATATGGCTGACAACCGAGGACGGGGACATCGCGTCCGTATGTATAGGCGATGATTGCAACGCCGAGAACCGGGACGGGTTCCAGGTAGCGTACCCGTAGCCGTTCGCTCGGTCTCATAAAGGAGGTGGCAGCCATGTTCAACTTCGAGGAGCTGGACGACACCACCCGGCACTGGATGCTGGAGGAGTTCACCAAGGAGCGGGACTCCGGCAGCCCGTACATAAGCCCGTGGCTCTCCGAGACCGGGCACGAGGCCTTCCTGCAGGCCATGGAGGACGCCATCCGCGAAGGCTTCGATGAGACGCTCCAGTTCGACCTGTCGCACCCGTCCTACTGGCTGAGCCACCAGCCCGACGGCAAGGTCATCAGCCCGTTCGAGCACCCCAAGCGGCTGGCGTCATCCGAGTTCAACACGTGGTACGTGCGCGGGCTGGCGCGGAAGCTGATGGAGGAGGGCGAAACCCAGTGCCAGGTGTACCGCGCCGATAACTCGCCGGGGGAGCCGTGCCAGAAGTGCAGGCAGATGGAGGGCAGGGTGTACCCCGTGGCGGAGGTGTACGAAGGCCACCGCGCGTACTACTGGCCCAATCCGGACCCGTACGCCCTGTGCATACCGGCGCACGACGGCTGCCGCTGCTCCATCCGCCGCGTCCCCACCAGCGCCGCGTGAGCAGAGCAGGGGGCATGATGGAGGCAG
>Ga0180438_10006752_pt1 | contig 15402 bp, 14 predicted proteins | sample SS_ome_12_FD_132455 | JGI IMG/M metagenome (GOLD analysis project Ga0180438, IMG submission 132455) | Hypersaline lake sediment archaeal communities from the Salton Sea, California, USA - SS_3_D_2 metaG | ecosystem: Environmental > Aquatic > Non-marine Saline and Alkaline > Hypersaline >...
CGGGCCCGTCCTGAGCAGAGTCGAAGGAAATGATCGCCTGCGGGGCAGGCGAGGGGTAACGACCGGGGTCGGAATAGACCTCAAGGCGGCTGGCGGCCCTTGCCTGGCCTGCGCATTGCCCCGGTGCACCATGTTGTGGTTGGCCGGGAGTGGATGGGCCTCCTGCAAGTCTGCCAGAAACTCTTCCATCCGCTGGTAGCGGTCGGCCGGAGATTTAGTCAGAGCTTTGAGGATGACGCGCTCTACCTCTCTGGGCAGGTCGGAGCGCAGGATATGAGGAGGGGTGATGGGCTCGTTGATTTGCCTCAGGATGACGGCCATAGGGCTGTCCGTGCCAAAAGGCGGGCGGCCCGTGACCGCTTCATACAGCACCGTTCCCAGGGAGTAGATGTCAGTGCGCCGGTCCACTTCCAGGCCTCGCGCCTGTTCGGGAGACATGTATTGAGGCGTGCCGATACTGGCCCCACTGGCAGTCAACTGGAGGCTGTCTTCCACCATTTTCGCCAGTCCAAAATCGGAAAGCAGAGGCCAATCCTCCTCCGCCATCAGAATGTTGCCTGGCTTGACATCGCGATGGATCATGCCTTGCCTGTGAGCGTGGGACAGGGCGTCCCCCACCTGGGTGACGATGTTGACGGCGTAGGTCAAATCCTGCGGCCAACCCAGACGCCCCATGAGGGTGCCTCCGCTAACGTATTCCATGACCAGATAGAGCACGTCCCCCTGGCGTCCGTAGTCAAAGACGGTCAGGAGGTTACGATGGCGCAGCCTGGCCACGGCTCTGGCCTCACGCTCAAAGCGGGCGATGAAACCTTTGGTCCCGACCAGGCCCGGTGTCAGGGCCTTGATTGCCACATAGCGGTCGAGGTTGGGCTGATAGGCCTTGTAGACGGTGGCCATGCCCCCCCTGCCGACCTGTTCGATGATGTGGTATTGCCCTATGAGGGCGTTGCTTAAATCCATCCTGTACCTCTTATAAATCCATTTATTTCATGACCTATACTGCTTAAATAGCATATCACATACTCAGGGATAGGTCAATAGGAAAATAATACCATACATAAGACAATACCCTGAGCCACTCACCTTTGACAGGCGGTAAGAAAGGGGTTATAATAAATATAGTTGTTTATATCGTAGGGTGAGCTATCAAAGTAAATGGAGTATCAAGTGACAACAGAATCTACAATTCTATTACTTTATCTTAATCCCTTGGACTGGTCTTCCATAATTGCTCCACCCTATGGGTTGGAGATCCTTGCAGCTAGTGTGAAGGATTTAAGGGTTAAGGTCGTCATCCATAACCCCTTTTTATATCGGGACTCTGACTTTGAAAGTCAGCGGCTGATTAGATCGCTCGATCCGGTAATGATTGGTATAAGCCTGAGAAACCTCGACAATTTAGCGCATGTCTGGAATACCAAGAGTGAATTCTATAATGGAATCCAATCATACAGTTTCCTTCCCGAAATTGAGCAGACTGTAAGTATGATCTGCCAGAACACCACTGCACCTGTTGTCATAGGCGGCAGTGGATTCTCGATAGCCCCGGTGGAGCTGTTGCGAAGGTTTGGATTGAGGATAGGTGTTAAAGGCCCTGGAGAGACTACTTTCCGACAACTCGTTCACGCTGTTTTACATGGCGAAGATGTTGAAAGATTCGTTGTGTGCGAAGCGGAAAAGTTGCCCGGCATTGTTGTTCTGAAAAACTCGAGTGTTGTGGTGAATGAAGAACCAGCGACGGCATTATTCCAAAAGGAGTTACCCTTGATCGAACGGATGCCAGAGTACAATCCTTCTTGGACTGGATTCGTGCCCGTTCGTGTAAGTGAAGGGTGCTCGGGGCGCTGTACTTTTTGCGTGGAAGCAGAGCGCTATCCGGGCGTTGTATGGCGTCCGCCTGAACAAACCATTGCTGAAATGGCAAGGCTGGATTTTGATGATGCCAGAGCCGTGTGGTTCACCTGCGGTGAGTTCAATCTGCCGGATGAGAAGTATGCCATCGATCTTTGTCGTCAGATCGTCGCTGCGCGGCTGCCAGAGTTGGTTTTGTACTCCTATTTCTTACCACGCCCTTTCTCGCGAGACCTTTACTACGCCTTGCGAGAGGCAGGCTTCACCGACCACAGCGTATGTTTTGACATAGTCCACCCATCCGATCGCATTCTCGAGCGGAATCACATTGGATTTCGGAGACGGGACATAGACAATCTTCTAGACAACCTGATAGGGGTGGGGGCCAGCGGGTTCAGTGTAGGGCTTATGCTTGGGCTGCCCGGTGAGACGGAGGAAACCTTGGTTGAGGCCGCCGAATGGGTCCGCAAGATGGATACGCTTTTTGGAAAAGCCTTTCACTGCTCTTATAACTGCGGCGCTCGGGTATATCCGGGCACTGGATTAGAACGGATCGCAAGGGCCGGAGAACAAGACGATGTGCTCTATGGTGCAAATGATCCGGATTATTTAATGCCTGTAGTCTATTCCACGCCGTGGCCGCCGCGGCACATAGAAGAGTTTTTCCATTCAGCCTGTGCAGGCTGTCAAGGAATCGTCACGAACTATACCAAGGGTAGTCCGATGTTCCACGAACAGCCAGAGGTGGTGGTCTCGTGGCAGCATGCACACGTTTGCCGTTGTTCATCCGATTTGGAGGGGGCTGTGGTTGAGTTTCGGAGGGCTCTGTCTCTAGCAGAGAGTCCCATCGTCCGAGACCAGATCGCAGAAGAACTGGCATCTTGTCTCATTCAACTAGGTCGGCTAAAGGAAGCGCGAGAGCTCGGGAGATTCCTTCTTTGCTGAGTTGGGGTAGTACCGCTTTAATTGTTCCAAATGGACTTGCGGGTAATTTCTGGATCTCTCTTGACAGGTAGTGAGAAAAAGGTTATAATAAGTATAGTTGTTTATACAACAGACCAGTTAAGAGTCGAAAGAGCGCCCGTTTTTAGGCCTGGGGGCCATGACCGGTAAATGACAAGAGACGTCCATGCTCAGGGAGGCTCATCAGGATGGATGTGACAAAGCTCACCATGTGGCTGCGTCAAAGAACATCGTTGCTACTGACCAATCCTGAGTTCTTGCGTCTATGGGCAGGGTTGAGCATCTCTGTCCTGGGCGATTGGGTGGGGCACATGGCGTTGACCCTCCACGTTTACAACGTCACAGGCAGTGCCTCGGCCCTGGCCACCCTGACCATCGTGCGTAGCTTGCCTGTGCTGCTCTTTGGCCCTGTGGCCGGCGTGACGGCTGACCGCTTCTCCCGCCGGCGGATTATGATCTGGTCTGACATTGCTCGGGCTCTCCTCTACGCCCTCCTTCCCTTTGCCACCAACTTTCCCCAAATTGTGACCATCGCTTTTCTGACGTCCAGCATCTCTGCCTTTTTCCGCCCCTCCCTCACGGCCCTGATGCCCGATCTGGTCAAGAAAGATCAATTGCTGGAAGCCAACTCGCTCTTGTTCTCTACCTCTAATCTGATGATGATCGTCGGGCCGGCACTGGGCGGATTTATGGTCGGCTTCTTGGGCCAGGCCTGGGCTTTCCGGTTTGACGCGGTTACCTTTTTGGCTTCGGCCCTGGCCATCTTTTTCGTCATCGAAAAGTGGCAGAGGCGCGATACCGCCCGGGAAACGCAGGGAGCTAAGTCCTGGATCAAAGACCTGGCCTGGGGCCTGGGCTACATCGTCCGTCAGCGAGCCGTGGCTGTGATGACGATAGAGATGATGATTATGGCCCTGGGCATGGTCGCCGTCACAGTGCTGGAGGTGATCTTTGTCAAAAGCATCCTGGGGGCCGGCGATGAGGGTTATGGTCTGCTCATTTCGATGGCCGGGATTGGGGCTTTGATAGGCTCTCTTCTGGCGGGATGGGTAGGCAAAAAGGTCTCCGCCTCGGCGCTGTTTTGTTGGACAGGCGTGCTGGGAGGCTTGACCTTTTTCCTCTATGCCAACATCCGTTTCTTTTTCCTCACGCTGATAATAGTGTTGGTGCAAATGATCGTCTTTTCCGTGGGCCAGGTGGCCGCCCAGGCACTATTGCAGCAATTGGTTCCCGACGAACTCCGTGGCCGGGTATTTGCGCAGATCATCACCGGCTACACCGTTACCCACTTGCTGGGAGCCGGGCTCTGGGGCACACTGATAGACCGCATTGGCGTGATCCCGGTTTTCAACATCGCAGGGGGGGTAGCAACACTGGCTGGGCTCTTTATCTTGGCCAATCTGTCCCTCTTGCAGAGAGAGGAGACTCGAGCTTTGACGTCTGCAACGGCTGAAAGCTCCATTGCAGTTGAGCCCGTTTAGCATCGGCCACGTCTCGTTTACACATCTTCCGAGGGCCATGAGCTCGGCGCTGGTCTTCCAGATGGTTTGAGATGCCCGTTCGTTATCAATGAGGTCAACCCTCGCAGCCATATCGCGGGGCGGAGGGCGAAAGCCCTCAAGTAAGCTCAGAAAGGAGGTGAAAGAGTATGTGTGACGTTGGTGTAAGCCCTGTCGTTCGGCCGCCTTCCTCCAGCTTAGTCAAGAAGGTCAAAAAGCTCGTAGCCATCAAGACCAAGTAGCAGGTCGGTGTCTGAGCCGATTCGGGCACAAGTGAGGGCGGACCTCTGCTTGGCAGAGGTCCGCTCCCTCTCACCAGACAGAATCAAGGAGGCTAGCATGGGTTTTGTTCGATGGTTTGCAAGCAACCTGGCAACCTGCTTAGACGAAGAGCCAAGCACCGATGAATTGAAGAAACACACCGAAAACGAAAAGTTCGATGATCTGGTAGAAGCGGGGGCACTGGTCTATCCGATTTTAACCGAGTTCACTGAGGATACCGATCTGCCTGGCACATTGCTGGCTCTGATCTGGGCTGAAGGGGCCTGGCACCTCATCGGCGAAGATTGCGGTTCTCCTATCCTGCAAGACGATGAGGTGGTCTTTTACCTGGAGAACGTCATCCTGGAAGCAATGGGTTTCCTGAGCGGTTTCTGCGACGAACACGGCATCGAAAGCGACCTGGATCTGGAGAAATTGGAAGCGCTCTTTGGCTACACCGAAGCGTTTCAAATGGGGAAATCCCGCCAGCCTAAAGCGGGCGAGATGTCGCCTGTAGAGGCAGACTGAGGAGCCATTCGAGCAGAGAACCGTCAAGTGGGTAAAATAAAGAGAGGCAGACGGATTATGAAAAGGACGCAAAGAAAAAAGATTCCCGGCCAGATACCAGGTTTTTTTAAAGCAGAAGAACTGGTGGAGGAGGTAACGCTGGAGGGTGTACATCGCCGGATGATCGTTGGCGACAATGTGATGTTAATGGTCATGGAGCAAAAACCAGGCATGAAAGGTAACCCCCACAGCCACACCATCGAAAACCTGGTCTATGTGGTCCAGGGGCATCTGCGGTTCAAATACGGCGATGAATACCGGATACTTGGCCCGGGCGATGGCTGCGTGATCCCTCCCAATGTGGAGCACGCTGCGGTTGAGGTCATCGGCGACGAGCCGGTGATACGCATTGACTGCTTCTCTCCGCTGTTGCCGGGCATGTACATCCCGATCTGGTACAGAGAGCGTCGCAAGACAAGTGAGAAGAGTGAGCAGTGAGAGTGAGATGACCTTAATGAAAGCGGCTGTTTACGAAAGTAAAGAGAGCATCCAGTTGCGCCAGGTGGACATGCCGGCTCTGCCGGAGGGCGGGTTGTTGCTGCGGGTGAAAACCTGTGCCATTTGTGGCACCGACGTGCGGACGTTTCACCATGGCCACCGCTCGCGCCAGCCGCCCTGGATCATTGGCCACGAGATCGCTGGCCAAGTGGCCCAGGTCGCCGACGGCGTCGAAAAAATAAAGGTGGGAGACCGGGTGACAGTGGCCGCCGCCGTTCCCTGTGGTCGGTGCCGTTTCTGCGTCCGGGGGTGGCGGAATATGTGTACCTCAGTCAAGGCGCATGGCAATCACTACCCCGGCGGCTTCGCCGAGTACATGGCTGTCATGCCCGAGGCCATTGAGCAGGGCGCAGTCAACCGCATCCCCGATCACGTCTCTTACGACGAGGCAGCCATCACCGAACCCCTGGCCTGCGTGATAAACGGCCAGGAACTGCTGAACGTCTCTCTTGGGGACACGGTGGCTGTCATCGGTGCCGGGCCTATCGGCTGCATGCACGTGGAGGTCGCCCGGTCACGGGGGGCCACCCGCATCATCCACACAGAGTTGCAGGCCTCGCGCCTGGAGCGGGCCAAAGCTTTCGGGGCCGACTTTTACATCAATTCTAGCCTCGAAGATCCCGTCGAAAGAGTGCGAGAGCTCACTGACGGCCAGGGTGCCGACGTGGTGATCGTCGCCTGTCCCTCGCGGGAGGCCCAGGAACAATCGCTGCAAATGACCGCCGTGCGCGGGCGGATCAGCCTTTTCGGAGGATTACCCCGGTCCGACCCTTATATCCAGTTCAACAGCAATACCGTGCACTACAAAGAGATCACGGTATACGGGGCGTTCACGTCCAGTCCAGAGCAGAACCAAAGCGCCCTGGGCTTGATCGCCGCTGGTCGTATCAACACCCCGGCCCTCATCACTCACAAGCTGCCCTTGGCCGACCTGGTCAAAGGGATCGAGGTGATCGAGCGTGGGGAGGGGTTAAAGGTAGTTGTCAATCCATGATAACTGACGGGGGAAAAAAGGAGCGTTTTCTGTGGCAGCAGACTGTGGAAAAAAGATCCGGTTGGGTCGTATTCTAGACCCGCACACACAAAAATCAGTGGCTGTGGCCTTTGACCATGGCCTTTCCAGCGGCCCTATCTCCGGCAACGTCAAACCCCGGGAGATGATGGCCAAATTGGTGGAGGGAGGAGCCGATGCCGTGCTGGTCTCGCCGGGTGTGGCCCGGTTGTGCGCCGACTTTTTTATGGGCAAGTCAGCGCCCGCCCTCATTTTGCGTCTGGACTGGACCAATATGTTCCGGCCAGGGGAAAGACTCGGCTACAAAGAGGGCAGAACCAGCCTCATCGGTGCAGTGGAGGACGCGGTGCGCTTTGGTGCTGATGCCGTCCTCACCTTTATGTTTGTGGGTTACGAGGACCCTGACGTCGAAGCAGGAGAGATTGAGAAAAATGCCCTGGTCGCTCGGGCCTGCGAGGCAGCCGGTATACCTCATATCATCGAGCCCATGGCTCGGGGTCTTTTGGTAGGCTCCAGAAGGTATGATGCAGAACTGATTCGCATGCATGTCCGCAACGCCGCCGAGTTAGGGGCCGACGCCATCAAAACCGATTACAGTGGCCAGAAAGAGACCTTCGAGTCGGTTGTGGAGGGTTGTCCCATACCGATCCTCATTGCCGGCGGTCCCAAGGCCGAGACCCTCGAAGCCAGCCTGGAAATGGTCGAGGGTGCGATGCAGGCCGGTGCGGCCGGCGTTCTCTTTGGGCGCAACATCTTCCAGGCCAAAGACCCCATCAACACGGTGAAGGTAATTCGGGCTATCGTCCACGACGGTCTGGGAGTAAAGGCGGCTATCGAAAAGTATCTAGGGTCATGATTAGAGAAGTGATTCGTTCCCTAGCCGAGACACGCCGGGACTTGTCGGCCCAGGAAACCGAAGAAGCAGTGGGCCAGATCTTGGACGGAGTCGCCACCCCGGCCCAGGCCGCTGGCTTTCTGGTGGCGTTGCGGGCCAAAGGAGAGACGGCCGAAGAGATTTGGGGCTGCGTGCGGGCCATGCGGCGGCGCGCGCCCCCGGTGAATTGTGACAGCATCCTGGCCGTAGACATTGGGGGCACCGGTGGCGATAGAGCGGGCACCTTTAACATCTCGACGACCGCTGCCTTTGTGGTGGCAGCAGCCGGGCTGCCGGTGGCTAAACACGGCAACCGGGGCTTTACCAGCCGGTGCGGCAGTGCCGACATGATAGAAAATCTGGGCATCAAGCTGCAAATAGCGCCGCAGCGCGTTCTATCCTGCCTGCAAAAAGTCGGTCTGGCCTATCTTTTTACGCCTGCCTTTTACCCGGCGCCCCCCTACATCAGCCAGTTGCGGCGCGAGATAGGCATCCGCAGCATCTTTAACCTGGCCGGTCCGGTCGCCAATCCGGCCGACGTGCCCTGCCAGGTGGTGGGAGTGGCCCATCCCGCCCTGACGGAAGTGCTGGCCCAGGTCTTTGCCCGGTTGGGCAGACGTCACGTCATGGTCTTTCATGGCCTGGATGGGCTGGACGAGATCACTATCACCGACCGAACCAAGATCACCGAACTCAAAGAAGGCCAGATTCACACCTTTTACCTAGACCCAGAAGATCTGGGCATCCGGCGGGCCACACTGGCAGACATCCAGGGCGGATCGCGGGAGAAGAATGTGCGTATCTGTCGTCAGGTCTTGTCTGGACAAAAGGGGCCACATCGTGACATTGTGTTGCTCTGTGCTGCCGCTGCGCTGGTGGCCGGTGACAAAGCGGCCGATTTCTCCGAGGGCCTGACTTTGGCCCGAGAGGCTATAGACTCGGGACATGCCTGGCAGACCCTGGAACGGTTGAGGCAATTCAGCAATGGTCAAGGTTAAAATATGCGGTTTAACCTGCCTTGAGGATGCGTTGGCAGCAGTGGAAGCGGGGGCCGACGCTCTGGGTCTCGTCTTTGCTGAGGGCCGGCACCAGGTGACGCCGGAGCAGGCCCGTGCTATCATCGCTGCGCTGCCCCCTTTTGTGAGCGCGGTGGGCGTGTTCGTGAACGAGGACGCGGCTGTTGTGCGCCAGATCGCTGATTTCTGCCGCTTGGACATGCTACAGTTCCAGGGAGACGAGCCGCCGGATTATTGCGCCGGTTTCAGCCGGCGGGTGATCAAGGGCTTCAAGGTCAAAGACAAGACCAGCCTGATGCGGCTGGAAGCCTACGACGTGGCTGCCTATCTGCTGGACAGTTACGTGGCCGGGCAAAGCGGTGGGACAGGCCGTACCTTCGATTGGGAGTTAGCGCGGGGGCTGGCAGCCTCGCGGCCCGTCATTTTGGCTGGCGGGCTGACGCCAGCCAACGTGTCCAGGGCAATAGCGATAGTGCAACCCTACGCTGTGGACGTGAGCAGCGGCGTAGAAAACGAGTCGGGGGGCAAGGACCCTCAAAAAATGGCCGATTTCGTCCGCAAGGCCAAACAGGGAATGGCATAGCGGACTGGGATGATTGGCCCGGAAGGCCCTGGCTTGGAGAGAAGTAAATGAGGGGTGAGCATAGACTTTTTAAACTGGAGAGAAGATGATGCGTGCTCTTATCAGTGTATCCGACAAAACCGATGTGGGGATACTGGGTCGGGGGTTGGCCGACTTGGGAGCGACGGTTTTCTCTACCGGGGGCACCCGCCGCGCCTTGGAGGCGGCTGGCGTTCCGGTGCGTCCGGTCAGCGAGTTGACTGGCTTGCCCGAGATCCTGGATGGGCGGGTCAAAACCCTGCATCCCGCCATCCATGGCGGCATCCTGGCCCGCCGCGACCAGCCCTCTCACCTGGCTGATCTGGCGGAACACGGGCTGGAGCCCATTGACCTGGTAGCCGTCAACCTGTACCCTTTCGCCGAGACAGTGGCCCGCCCCGAGGTGACTCTGGCCGAGGCCCTGGAGCAGATAGACATCGGCGGACCAACTCTGTTGCGGGCTGCGGCCAAGAATTTCCCCGCCGTCATCTCCCTGTGCGACCCCGCCGACTATGCCATGGTCCTGGAGTCGCTGCGTGGAGGGGGTCTGGACCAGGCAGCGCGGCGACGGCTGGCGGCCAAGGCCTTTCACCACACCGCCGCCTACGACGCTCTGGTGGCCGCTTACTTGACGACATCCGAGGCTGGCTGGCCCGACGAGCTGGCGCTGGGCCTGCGCAAAGTGAGCGATCTGCGTTACGGAGAGAACGCTCACCAGCAGGCGGCCTTCTATGCCCTGGCCCAGCCAGGGCGGGGAGCGACAGGGCTCGTCGGCGCCCGGCAACTGCAAGGCAAAGAGCTCTCTTACAACAACATTCTCGACGCCAGCGCCGCCTGGAGCGTCATCTCCGACTTTTCGCCGCCAGCGGTGACGGTGGTCAAGCACACCAACCCCTGCGGCCTGGCCCGCGCCGACGACCTGCTGGAAGCTTACCGGTTGGCCCTAGCCGGCGACCCAGTAGCCGCTTTTGGTGGCATTGTGGCCGTGAACACCACGGTGGATGGGGCTTTGGCGCAACAAATAGTCAAGCATTTTTATGAAATCATCCTGGCACCAGCTTTCACCGACGAGGCACTGGTTTGCCTGTCGGCCAAGCGCGATCTGCGCGTGCTGGAACTGCCGCTTTTGGTAGAACAAACCCAGTGGGTGTGGCGCAGCGTGCCTGGCGGGATGTTGGTACAGGAGGCCGACCATCTGGGTGCGACCGAAGTGCGGGAGGCGCAGGTGGTCACTCAGCGCGCGCCGACAGCAGAGGAGTGGGAGGCCCTGGACTTTGCCTGGCGGGCCGTACGCCACGTCAAGTCTAACGCCATCGTCCTGGCTCAGGGGCAGGCCCTTCGACAAGGCTCAAGCCAAGCCTTAGTGGGGATGGGCGCTGGGCAGCCCTCACGGGTGGCATCGGCGGAGATTGCCGTGAAAACCGCGGGGGAGCGAGCAGCGGGGTCTGTGCTGGCCTCCGACGCTTTCTTCCCCAAGCCTGACGGGGTAGAGGTGGCAGCGGCGGCCGGGGTGACGGCTATCGTGGAACCGGGCGGTTCCATCGGCGACGAGGCCGTCATCGCCGCTGCGGATCAGGCCGGTATGGCTATGGTCTTTACCGGGGTGCGCCACTTTCAACACTGAACGTTGCTAATAGATCCTTGGACAAAGAGCTATTCGACGGATTTGCAGAACAGGTGTTAGAGCAGGCCGGGCGCCGGGCGCAGCAGGCCGAAGTGTATGCGGTAAGCAGCCAGGAGACGCCGGTTTCTTTTGAAGCCAACCGGCTGAAGCAGATCCAGACGGTCGCGAGCCGCAGTGTGACCCTACGCGTGATCGTCGAGGGGCACATCGGGCTGGCCAGTACCACCCGCCTGGACACCCCCCAGGCTCTAGTGGATGACGCCCTGGCGCTGGCTCCCTTTGGCAGCAAGGCCTACTTCGATTTGCCGGCCGAGAGCCCCAAAGACGACGTTCCTTCCTACGATCCGACTCTTGCCGAGATGAGCCTGGAGAGGCTGACGGAAATCGGCCAGGATATGATCAACCGGGTGACTGCGTACGATCCCAATATCGTCTGCTCGGTAAAGATCAACAAGTACGTCGCCGGGGTAGTTATCCTCAACACGCGGGGTTGTCGTGCCTCTTTTCGCAAAACGTTCTTGCTGCTGAACCTGCAGGCCAGCCTGATCCGGGGGGATGATGTAGTGATGGTGCTGGATGGCGACGCCTCGTGTCAGCAACCTTTGGATTATGCAGGGCTGGCGAAGCGAGTGGTGAGCCAGTTTGAACTCGCCCGTCGCCCGGTAGAGGTGTCAACCGGCCAGATGCCGGTCATCTTTACGCCAAAAGGCATGGCCTACACTCTACTGCCGTTGCTTCAGGATGCCTTTAACGGCGAAATGGTCTTGCAAGGGCTCTCTCCACTGGCCGGTCGGCTGGGCGACCAGGTAGTTGATGCCAGGTTCTCCCTATGCGACGACGGGCGAGTGGCCTACTCTCCAAGAGCATATCCCTGCGATGGAGAAGGCGTGCCTACACAGCATACCCCTTTGCTAGTGAAGGGCGTGGTGGAAAACTTTTATTACGATTTGCAAACGGCTGCCCTGGCTGGTGTCAGGAGCACAGGCAATGGGTGGCGCCTGCCAGGGCAAAGACCCTCTCCGACCCCTGCTGCAGCCATCATCGCTGAGGGGGAGACGAGCTACGACGAGATTTTGGCCGATATACCCGAGGGGATTATGGTTGATCAAACCTTGGGCGCGTGGGCCGGCAATGTGGAAGGCGGCGATTTTGCAGCACAGGTCCACCTGGGCTATAAAATCGAGCGGGGAGAGATCGTGGGCCGGGTCAAGAACGCAGTGGTCTCGGGCAACGTATTCGCCGCTCTGGCCGATCTAGCCGCCGTCGGTGACGAGGCGGTCTGGATTGCCAATTCGTTCAAGGTGCCTTACCTGTGCTTCCGCTCTCTAGCCGTGGCCGGCACAGAATAAGCTCGGTCGTTGGAAAGGATCGCTCAGGTCAATGGAAGAGATTGCGTGTTAGAAAATGAGGCAAGAGTACAACTCTTGCTGCCCAATGGCCGAGGTCATCACTTTACTACTACCTGGTTTTTGAGGTATTGATGGACATTCTTCGCCGTGCTTTCGACAACAAGATACTGGTACCGATTGATGGTCACAATTTTATTATCAATCCCTTTACCGAACAGATCCCGGCCACCCCGGCTGAATTGCTCCGCGAAGCGGCAAGGCGCGTCCTGGCGATAGGCAACTTTGAAGAAGCATCCAAGATTGTGGGGGAAGAGGATAAAGGAGGCATCCTAGTCGCCGCCACGTCTTTGCTTTCCGGGTTGCCCTTTGGTATGGCCCGCTGGTATCCTTCTGGTCTTAAGGGCCAGATCGAAGTGCCCTTTACGTGCGAATACACCGGCGGCAAGCTGTATCTGAATGGCGTGGACCGAGACGACCGCGTGATCATCGTGGACGACCTTATCAGCACAGGTGGAACGTTGGTGGCACTGATACAGGCTATTCGAAGGAGCGGTGCTCAAGTCATTGACATTGTCTGCGTGGCCGAAAAGGTTGAATATGGCGGTGTGGCTAGGGTGAAGGAAGAAACAGGCCACACTGTCAAAAGCATCCTAAAAGTTTCCGTGACCGGAGAGCGGTCGGTCGTGTTGTAAGGTCGCGGGTTCACTGAGGTGGTAGAGCCTTCCTGTATCCTCATCATCCCTACCAAGTGGCGCACGATTGACGGTGCTAATACCAATGCGGCTGTACTAGGAGGGAGTTGTGGAGAACCATGTAGTAAGAATGGGCAAGAAAGCAATACTTGTCATTGACATGCAACGCGATTTCATTGATGAAGGAGCTCCTATCGAGTGTCCTGGAGGAAGAGAGAGCATCGTAACTATCCAGCGGCTGTTGGACCTGGCACACCAAAAGGGGCTACCGGTGATTTACACACAGGAGGCCCATCGTGCCCAGGGCGTCGATTTTGGCCGGGAACTGGATGGCGAGGAACCCGTGCACTGCGTGGAGGGGACGCCCGGCGTGGAGATCATCCCCGACCTTACTCCCCAGCCCGGAGATTTTTTGATCGTCAAAAGGAGGTATAGCGCCTTCTTCGCTACCGACCTCGATCTGCTGCTGCGAGGGTTGGAGGTGGATACCCTCATCTTGACCGGTGTAGCGACAGACGTGTGCATCAGGGCCACCGCCCAGGACGCCCAACAGCTAAACTACAGGGTCATCGTGCCGGAGGAATGTGTGGCTGGGACCTCCGTCGAGCAGCACCGCGCCGCTCTCCGCAACATCGCCTACATCCTGGGCAAGGTGCTGCCCCTGGATGAGGTCATGTCTATGCTCGAATAAGAGATGAGCGTAGTTTGGCGCATTATCGAGTTCCTGGCAATTGCGAGGGCATTGGAAGAGGCCATTGCGTGACCACATCGAGGCCGTGCTGAGCAAGCAGCAGGCCGACTATCTTGAAATTCACATCGAAGAAAGGGAAGCGACACACCTTCAGTGCCAAGACGGCGAGTTGGAGGAGATCCGGCGCACCACCGAGTGTGGCGGCAACGTACGCGCCCTGATCAGAGGCGGCTGGGGGGTCGTTTCGTTCAATGACCTGGATCGCCTGGAGGAATACGCGGCACTGGCGGTAGCACAGGCGCGGTCGGTGGGCCGGGGGAAAAGCGTGCTGGCCCCCGTGGAGCCGATGGTAGACTCTGTCCCTCTGCAATGGATCAAATCTCCCCTTACTGTGCCCTTGGCCGAAAAGAAGCGCCTCTTTGACGAATACCATCAGGCTATGGTGAGCGCTTCGTCCCAAGTTCGAACCACTTTTACCGACTATGGCGAAACTTACCGTTGGCTCGTTTTTGCCAATTCTGAGGGGACTTTTTTGGAGCAAGAGCAGGGCGACGTCATCGCGACCTTTGTGGCTCTGGCCTACGATCGGGATGACTTTCAGAGTGCGCACCTGAGCGTCGGCAGCGCCAACGACTATGGCGTGATAGAGAATCGGCATCAAGAGCTGGCTGAGGTAGCGCGCCGAGCCGAGGCGCTGCGGAAAGCAAAGCCGGTCAAAGGAGGAGTGTACACGGTGATCATTGACCCAGAGCTGGCTGGCGTCTTTATCCACGAGGCCTTCGGTCATCTTTCGGAGGCAGATTCCATGTACGAGGATGAGCAGGCCAGGGCATTGATGTCGCTGGGTCGGCGGCTGGGTCCCCCCTGCCTTAACGTGGTTGATGGAGCGGCGGGGCACAATTTGCGCGGCTCGTACAAATACGACGACGAGGGGACGCCCGCATCCAAAACCTACCTGATCAGAGAGGGGGTGCTGGTGGGACGGCTCCACTCGCGGCAGACGGCGGGTATCATGGGCGAGGCGGCCACAGGCAACGCCCGTGCCGTGAGCTACCGCTTCCCCCCCATCGTGCGCATGACCAACACCTACATCGAGCCGGGCGGCGTGACGTTCGAAGAGATGATAGCTGACGTCCAAGAGGGCATCTACGTCAGGGGCTCCTACGGTGGCCAAACGTCGCTGGACACTTTCACTTTTTCTGCTGCTGCGGCTACCATGATCCGCAATGGGCAACTGGCCGAGCCGGTGCGCGGCGTCGAGCTGGCAGGCAATGTCTTTGAGACTCTGGCCAACATCGAGGCCATAGGCAGTGACCTGGCCTACGATCAGAGCGGCGTCTGTAACAAAGGGCAACAGTTCTCACTGCCTGTCTCCAGCGGCGGCCCGCACATCCGAATCCGTAACGTGGTTATCGGCGGTTGAGCAACTGTGCTCCAACTGGATCACCTCCAGTTCCAGCATCCCCAAATGCACCTTTGGTAGACATTGACTTGACAATCGGTTAGGAAGCGATTACAATAAGTCTAGTTGTCAATACAACTGAACAAATCGCTGAGCAAAGATGATGCAATTGAAACCAGGCCCCATACCCCACTACCACCAACTCAAAGAGATTCTTCAGAAACGGATCGAGTCGGGAGAGTTCAAGCCTGACGATCAGTTCCCTACAGAGGAGCAACTGTGCCAGGAGTATGGTGTCAGCCGGGGCACCGTGGGGCGGGCCGTCAAAATCCTGGCTGACGAAGGATGGTTGCGCCGGAAGCAAGGCCGGGGCACCTTTGTGACTCGACCTTCCCTTTCTCCTGCTTTCTTCCGCTTGGCTAACTTTACCGAGGACATGCGACAGCGGGGTCTGGAGCCCAGCACCAAGTTGCTTAACCTGGAGGTCATTCCGGCCAGC
>Ga0180438_10006753_pt1 | contig 15401 bp, 12 predicted proteins | sample SS_ome_12_FD_132455 | JGI IMG/M metagenome (GOLD analysis project Ga0180438, IMG submission 132455) | Hypersaline lake sediment archaeal communities from the Salton Sea, California, USA - SS_3_D_2 metaG | ecosystem: Environmental > Aquatic > Non-marine Saline and Alkaline > Hypersaline >...
AAGGGAAGAGAAAAATTGTTTCTAACTTTGAGGGGCTTAATATTCTTTCTGCCTTTTCGCCTGATGGAAAAAAGTTTGCCTATTGTGCTTCTCGTGGCCAAGGCTCTTGTCAGATCTATTATTGTGCTGATGGAATAGTTAAAAAATTAACGCACGCAGGAAATAATATCTGCCCTACATTTGCAGACAATGGGAAATCATTATATTTTTGCTCAGATGTTTTGGGATGGGGTCCCCAGATTTATAAGTACAATTTACAAGATGATACTAAAACTCGTATATCAAAAGGGGGATTTGAGGTCTCGACATCTTTTTCAGATAAAAAGGGAGTTTTGGCTTACGCAAAGATGGTAAAGGGGGTGATGCAACTCTTTGTTTTTGATCCGCAATTGAACAAACACAAGCAGTTAACATTTGGGCCTGGAAATAAGGAGGAATGTTCATGGTCTCCCTGTGGAAACTACCTACTATTTTCCATACAGCACGGTAAAAATAGTCAAGTGGCTGTATACAATCTTTTGACCGAAACTCAGCAAATAATAACCAAAAAGGGGGATAATTGTGGTTATCCAAGTTGGTCACCTCTTTATACCAGATTTCCTTGTTTAGGCGAGGGTTTGAGTTAGGATAATGGATAATTAGCTTGCATATTTGTCTAAGATGAGATATTCTATTAGAAATGGTGTTATGATCTTTCTAGAGGAAAGTTTCACTTTTAATAAGTTTAATAATTTTATTATATATTAATTGACGGATAATAAGTAGGATGAAAAGAAAAATAAAGAAAAAATTGCCATTTACGGGTGGTCCTAAAAATTTTATCATTGCGACAATAATCTTTATTGCCTGTATTGCCTTGCTGACCAAGCTTACCGATATAACTCGGCATGTGAAAAGTATAAAATATTCTGAATTTTTACAAAAAGTTGAAGCTGGACAGATAAAAAAGGTCCATGTTTCAGGGCAAGACGTTACGGGTGAATTTAAAGATGGATCAAAGTTTGAGACGGTTATAGCGTATAACCCTAAAAACTGGGATCTGCTTAAAGAACAGAATGTAGAGTTTGAGGTTTCTAACCCTGCCAGCGGTATTAATTTCTGGTCGCTATTGCCCTTATTGACCCTTATCTTGACCGTACTTTTTATATGGTACTTAATGAAGCAGGCTCGTGGCGGTGGATCTGGTGGATCTGGTGGAAGCGGTAGCAATATATTTTCTATGGGCAAAAGTCGAGCAAAGTTATTTATGCCTTCGACCATAAAGGAAAACTTTGATTCTGTTGCAGGTGCTTCTGAGGCCAAAGAAGAGCTTAAAGATGTGGTAGATTTCTTGAAAAATCCGGCCAAATATAAAAAATTGGGTGCGAAAATAACCCGAGGGGTTTTACTTGTGGGTGAGCCAGGAAATGGTAAGACGCTTTTAGCAAAAGCCGTTGCTGGTGAGGCAAATTGTCCATTTTTTAGTATTAGTGGATCCGATTTTATAGAAGTTTTTGTTGGTGTTGGAGCTTCTCGAGTGAGAGATCTTTTCGCGCAAGCCAGAAAGCATGCTCCAAGTATCATCTTTATAGATGAAATAGATGCTGTTGGCCGTCATCGCGGAAGTGGCCTTGGTGGTGGACATGATGAGCGGGAGCAGACATTAAATCAATTGCTTACAGAAATGGATGGTTTTCAAACGACAGGCGGCTCAGTTATTATTATTGCAGCAACAAATAGGCCCGATGTATTGGATAAAGCTTTGTTAAGACCGGGTCGTTTTGATCGAAGAGTCCATGTTCCCTTTCCAGATTTAGTGAGCAGGGAACAAATATTAAAAGTTCACGCAAAAGGTGTTAAGATTGATCCTGCTGTGGAGCTTGCCAAGATTGCTCGTGGGACTCCGGGATTTTCGGGTGCGGATCTTGCTAATTTGATTAATGAAGCCGCGATTAATGCATCTAAAACCGACCAAAAAATGGTTAAAATAAAGGATTTTGAAGAAGCGAGAGATAAAATATTGCTTGGCAAAGAAATAAAAACAATGGTTCAGTCTCCACATGAGTTGAAGGTAACTGCGTATCATGAATCTGGACATGCCTTAGTAAGGCTTATGCTTCCTGAGGATGCTGATCCTTTGCACAAAGTTTCGATTATTCCGAGAGGAAGAGCACTTGGCGTTGCGCATTCATTACCAGAAAAAGAAAAATATACGAGTACAAAAGATGAAATGCTTGCATCTATCATGATTGCATTGGGCGGAAGAGCTTCAGAGGAGCTTGTATTTAATAAACTAACCACTGGTGCATATTCAGATTTTCAAGTAGCAAGTGAGATAGCACGAAATATGGTTTGTTATTATGGGATGTCTGACTTGGGTATTGTTGTATATAAGCAAGGAAGTACCGATTTTGATTATTCTCAAAAAACTGCGGAATTAATAGACAAAGAGGTTAATAAAATCTTAACTAACTGCTATAACAAAGCAAAAGACATATTAATAAAAAATAGAGAAAAGCTAGATAAACTTGCAGAAGTACTTCTAGAAAAAGAAACAATGTATGCAAGTGATATTTATGAACTTCTTGATATAGAACCAAGAGTTGAACATAGGTTCTAATAAGTAAGTAGGAAACAAGATGTCCTTTAATGTGGTAGATATAAAAGAAGAAGTAGAAAAAACGGTTATCAAAGCAGGAGAAATCCTGCTTTCTTTTTTTGGTAATAGTTTGAGAACAAAAGATAAATACCAGCGAGGATTTGTTACTGAAGCCGATATCGCATCGGAACAGTTTTTAATCGAACGTTTATCCCTTATTTTACCTGAAGCCGATTTTTTTGCGGAAGAATCGGGTAAATCTGCCGGTAATGGGGATTATTGCTGGGTTATTGATCCACTGGATGGTACCACTAATTTTGCCCATACGATTCCCTATTTTTGTATTTCAGTAGCTCTTACCTATAAAGGCGAGCCTATTTTAGCCATTATCTATCAACCGGTACTAAAAGAGCTATTTTATGCAGCAAAAGGGAAGGGTGCATTTTTAAATGGAAAGCCTATTGAGAGTTCCCAGGCAACCAGTCTCGATAAAGCCTTTTTAGGTATTGGGGTACCGTATGAAAAAAATAGTGATTATTATAAGCGGTTTATGCATGATCTCATAGAAATTATGAAACAATCATTTTCTTTTCGGCATTTTGGTGCAGTAGCTTTGGATTTGGCGTACGTAGCCTGCGGGAGGTTAGATGCTACTTTTTTTGAAGATCTTTTCTGGTGGGATTTTTCGGCAGGCTCATTATTGATAAGAGAGGCAAACGGTGTGATCACCGATTTTGATAATAATCAGATTAATCAGACCTCAAGGAGTGTACTCGGAGCAAATAAAATGATTCATAAAAAGCTTATAGCGTTAATACAAAAGGTCTAAAAGGGTTGTAACACGCTGTTTTATGCGTGGGGACTGATAAAATCTTTTATATTATTTAATTTGCAAAAAAGCCGTTTTTAAGGTAAAATAAAGCATAATAGGTAGATTATTACTAGTTCAATAGGAATATAAAGGTTGAAGATTAATGGCTAGAATTTGTGCTGTATGTAATAAGGGGCCCGTATCGGCTTTCAATGTTAGTCACGCTAAAAATAGAACGAAGCGTTGGTTGTATCCTAATGTTCACAAGATGAGATTTGTGTTAAAAGGGGATGCTTCCGGTAAGGTAAGACATGCCTGTGTTTGTACTAAGTGTGTAAAAGCTGGCAAGGTCAAAAAAGTCTTTTAGTTTATTGAGGTTTATAGGTTATGGCAAATATTAAGTCTGCAAAAAAGAGAGCAAAACAATCAGAGTTTAAGAGAAAGAAAAATTTAAATCGAAGAACTGCTATAAAAACAGCAGTTAAAAAAGTGTTGACGGCACTTGAAGCTGGAGAACCTGAAGGAAAAACCAGAGAGCTTCTTAAGCAGGTTGAGTCTCAACTTGCGAGAGCAAAATGTAAAAAGGTTGTTCATAAAAAAGCTGCATCTCGTAAAGTTAGCCGACTTGCTAAGAAAGTTTCAGCTGCATATAAGAAAGATAAGTAATTATCCTCAAAAATATTTTGTTTTCAAAGGGTCTCATGAAAAATCAGGCCCTTTTTTATTGTGAAATCCAAACGTTCTGAGATAGGTCCCGTTTTTCAGGATTAAAGGTTAACGTGAGACCTTTAAATGTGTACTCCTTTAATTTTTCAAAATAACCTAATATTTTTTCTTTAGTAAAGGGGGCTTTGAGATGATTAATTGCGTCTATAAAGAGTGATCCTACGATATATCCGGTAAAGGAATTGGTGTTGGGAGATAAGCCAGTTTTTTTGATTGCTTGTCTATATTCCTGAGCTATAGCGATATTGCTCTGTGGATTGGTGACACTTTTTGGTGTAGTATAATGCAAGCCCAGTTCTTGTAGGAATATTTTAAATGGTCTATCTAATAACTCCGATAATCCAAAAATTTTACGCTTAAAGAGAAATTTTGGGCCCAATTGATTTATTAACTCTCTTGTCGGTAAATAAAGGGAAAAGAGTCCTATTGCTGATGGAGCCTCGTTTTTTAATTTTGTAATAAGAGGGCCAAACTCTTTTTGAGCTCTTTGATACGGTAGATCAAGCCATGTCTCAATTCCATATTTTTTAAGCTGTTGCTCTGCTACGCTAACTAACGGTTTTCCGAATTCATCATCCTGATAGAAAAATGCGAAATGAGTGATGCCTTCATTTTTAACCAGATAATCGATTAAGACTTTGACTTCTTGGCCATTTGAAGGAATAAAATTTATAAGATTTTTGAGGTCCGGCTTTCTAAATTGAGGTGAGCCTGTTTGAGGAAAAAAGACAGCAATTTGGCCAGATTTTACCTTATCTATATATAGTTGGAGGGTAGGGGTTCCGGCTGGTATTATAAGTTTATCTATTTTATAGTCACGATACAGTGTTTCTACGTTTTTCAAAGCTTGAAGCGGTATATAACTATCATTTAAAAAAATTGGTTTAATGAGATTTTGATTTTTAGCAATATTAAATGATTGTAACGCTAAATTAAATCCCTCTTTGGTCTCTCTATCATATGTCCCTGTTATTCCGGTAAGAGCCATAGTTGATCCAACAGAGATAATAGTTTTGCCTGCGATATCGGATCGGTTTGTGGGTAATTTATACCCAAATATCGGCTCAAAATAAGTATGACTAAATGCTGTTTTTGTTCGTATATCATTGTTATATAAGGTTAAAACGCTTTCTGAAATTGAGGGACCAATCGATAGTTTGACAAATGCATCATAGTAAAATGAAAAAATATCTTGGTGTATTTTATTAGGAGCTGAAAATATTGACCACTGGGCAGCACCACATAAATATCCTATAAAACTTGCTCCGATCAGTTTTTTAGTATAATCAAATTTTTCTGGTCCAAAAATAATCTTTATGTTTGGAGATATTATTTCTTTGTTTGTATAGTCGGTAGCGCATACTACCTTTTCCTTCGTATTGCTGTCTTCAAAGGCCAGTTTCGTGGGTAAAGTAGCAAAAAAGTCATTGATTTCTTTGCCCAATGGTGTGTAAGAAACACCTTCAAACCAAAGGCCAGTTCTAAAAAGAAGCTCTCGTCTTGTATCAAAGCTTTCCCAATATCTATTAGTTTCTTGCTCTCCTCTTAAACAAATAACTTTATCTGGATTTTTTTTGATTAAGAGTAGGAGCGTGTGTAATAAATCTATAGAGTAGGGAGATCGATTTATAAGGTTCCCAAGAAATACAAAGTATGTGTTATCAGTAATAATTTCAAGCTCATTAATTATGCCTTTTTTTTCGAGATGAGTAAGGCCTCTAATCAACGAATGAAATGATCCATACAGTGGACCGAATATCACTATATCTGGCCCCTTATCAAAAGTAATAGTTTGATTTGTGCCTTCATAACCTTTTGATTTTCTATCTTTGGTAACTTTTATAAGTAGCTCTTTAAATGAATCTATATCAACTCTTGGATCTTCCATGATGCCCAACTTAATCAGTATTTTTTTATAGACGGGGAGATTAAAATGTTGATTATAAAAATATATAAATGCAGGATTATCCCAGTTAAGATTATCACGTTTAGGGTCAACTGGAAGTTTTGATGCATGTTTTCTTAGGCCGCTTAAGGTTTCCAAATTAATAGTGCGTATGGTACTACTTGTTAATAAAGTCAGGAGAACTACTACTATTTTTATATTCATTTTTGATCCTATACTGTTTACCGTTTAATATACCTCATATGAAAATGCAATAGTCGGATAAATTATGTATAACAATGTAAATATCACGTATGTGTGTAGCAAAACTGCCGATAGGTTTTTATAGAAGCCTGTTATTTTTTTGCAAAATAGATTGATAAAAAAAATGGCGCAACATGCAATGAGAATAATCATAAAAATTTTGTCTGATATCATCAGGTAGCCAGTCTGGGGAGAGAGTCTTCCAATGATGAATCGGTAGGCCAAAACCGCAGAGACTGAAGAAATAGAAACTCCGATAATTCGACCAAATTCGGTAAATGGATTGAGCGTCAAGGTCATCAGTGCAATATAAAAGATTAAAAGCAGAGGTATAAAAATGGTGATTAATTTTCTTAGACCAGATCGTTTAAAATAGAGTGACGCTATGATACGTGGGGCATATGACTTTATTTTTTTATCTAAAGGATCTAAGTTTGTTTCAACATAGCCGGTTTCTACTTTTTTATCCACAAAGTCCCATCCAATTGGATCTATTTCAGGATCAATAATAAGATTATTTCTTGCTATTTTGAACATAATCTCATTGGGAGAAAAAGAGGAATTAGTGAGAATAATATTAATTGTATGATCATCTAAGGGAAAATTTTTATAGTTTAAACTTGTTGTAAACTCAATAGCGATATTATATTTTGCAAACAGTTGGTCATTTACTACTTTAGTATACGGCTTATCCTTATAGAGCAGGCGGGCATTACTTATAAAAAAATTGCCTATTTTATTAAGTGATATTTTATTCGGGTCAAATTTAAACCATACGGTCAGGCTTGCTATAAATTTATTATGGAATATATCGAACGTCGAGAAATCTCTTATGTACATGCCTGCCGTAACTGTGGTAGGATCACCGCCTAACCTCATAATTTTTTTTGTATTAAGGGCTATTATAGGGGGGAATTGATCATTTATGGAGATGACCTTAGTAGTTCGATGGAGCATAAATGTGCACAGTGATCCAAAGATGAATAATAAGATAAGCTGAAATTTAACCGATCCTCGATATGTTTTTGTGTCTTCTTTTGGCATTTTTCTGCTCCTTAATTATTATTCGGTCGTTTCGTTTTTCTGCTTGTATATACTATTTAAAAGATCCTATTTTTAGGATATTGAAGTCAAGGGTATAGTTTAGTTGAGGGCTGGTAGAAGCCAGATGGATAATAGATCCGATATTATGTACAAATGACTTGGCTGATTTAGGAAATTATGGGGTACATAAAGTACAAAAGGCCTATGGCCACGTATATATACAAAAACAGTATTATCATATTTTTATAAAAGCCAGATATTCGTTCTCCAAACACATTGAAAATAAAAATTATACAACTTCCTATGAGCAATAGAACAAATATTTTATCTGCTAACATGAGATATCCTGGGGCAGTAGGAGACATACCTCCCACGATAAAGCGATGAGCCAGTAGCCCCGATATGACAGCCAAAGATATTGTTATTATATTGTCCGAATTTTTGAATGGATCAAAGATTAAGGTAAGTGGAAGAAACAGAAAAACAAGTAAAAGCGGTATTAGTATATACACTAAATGCCTAATTCCTGATTTAGAAAAATCTAATGAGAATATAATGCGGGGATGATAAATATTTTTGGTATCATATGGATCGAGATTGTTTTTAATGTACCCGGTTTTTACTTGCGTATTAATTATACTCCATCCAATTAAAGAAAGTTTTTTATCAATCATAATAGTGTCGCTGGATGATTCAAATATACCTTCAGAAGGTGAGATTGAATAGTTAGTCAAGATAAGATTGATTTTGTGATCATCCAAGGGAAAGTGGGTATAGTTTAATCTATTTTTAAATGAAAGCTTGAGGTAGTAACGGACAAAGAGATGACCATCTTTTTCTTCTTTTATTTTTGGTGGCCCTTTTTGTTTAAACGTCCCTCTATCAAAAGAGAACTTTTCTATTTTATCTAACGCGATTTTTTGAGGATCAAATTTAAACCAAACAATTATATCGGCGGTGAACTTATCGTTTACAAAGTCAAATTCTGAAAAATCTTGTAGATAGATTCCAACTTTGATTATAGCCGGATTTTGAACAAATGTTGGTGTTTGATGTGAGGTAATTGGAACAATTGAAGGATAATGATCTTTGGGAATAAAACTTACCAGCGGTTTATAGAGTATCCAGCCTAAAAATATGCTGAATACCAAAAGGAGAATAAGGTGTAGACTTATTGAGGCAATATATCTTTTATCATTTTTTTCTTTTGACATATGAAAGCCCCTGCAAAAAAAGAAAATCTTTTTATATGAATCTTTAGCTCTATAAAAGATTCCTATTTTTCGGGCATGAAAGTCAAGAGTATACTGCTTACTATCTCATTCTTAATTTATTTTTGAGCCATGCAACACATGCTTTGCTTTTTTCTACTAATCTATCACTTTGTGTTGCACCATATGCCACGGGAGCTACCATGAGGCAACACAAGCTTGTTGCAAATGTATTGGTTTGCTTTGCTAACCATCTGGGCATAGTTCTTTGCACTATATGGGAAACCATTCCAATAGTGATTGCGAAAACAAGACATTTTGCCAATACTGTATCATGACCAGATTCTTGGAAATGACAGCAAGGGGTTAATGCAGCTCTTATTGTTCTATTTTGTGCTACTTTGCTTGGTTGTTTTTCTTTAACTTGGGGGCTTCTAACTTGTTTTCTTCTGCTGGAACTACGTTTAGTTTGTCTTTTTGGCTGGGGTCTCTTTTTTCTTCTTTGGATATTGGTACTCTTATTTTTTGTTCTTACATGAGACTGCTGGGGCCGTCGAGTTTGTAGCGGAGTATGAGATACCACTACCAGTCGATTACGTGCTCTTTGCCGTGTATTGATGGTGCGCTGATATTCCTGTTCTTGTAATCTCCTTGCATAGTTTGCCTGTTCTAATTCTCTAGCTCTTTTATTTTTGAGCTGTTCTTGAGCCCGTTTTTGTTCTAATTTGGAGGGAGCAGAAGCAAGTTTCTTTCTGCATATGGGACAATTTTTATGCTTAGAAGTAACATACCATTGATCAAGACAGTTTCGGTGAAAAATATGTTCACAAGAAGTTTTTTTTGCGTCCTTATCAGAGATCTGCTCAAAGCATATAGAACATTCTTTTGTTTCTTTTACATTCATTCCGTGTGCCGAATTGAATAACAAGCCGGTTTGTACGGCAAATGCAATAAGACTATATTGTAGAATTTTTTTAACTTCTCTCATGTGCAACCCCCCTTCGATTATATAAATACCCGATTACGTTGGCAATTACTATCGACGCGAGCAGAAGGCCGATATAAAAAGTTGGGACGAACCATGATATTGGAGGATTATCTCGATTCCGTACCTGCTGCTGCAGGAGGCGCACTCGTTGCCGTAGCTCTAGGTTTAGTTCTTGTTCTTGTAATCTCCTTCTCACCTGGGAGAGGAAAAATGACAGTAGATGAGCATTTACTCTCTGCTGTGTACCGATGTTCAGTTGATATTCTCGTTCTTGTAATCTCCTTGCCTCACTTGCGTCTTCTAATTCTCTGGCTCTTTGTTCCTTAAGTTGCTCTTGAGCCCGTTTTTGTTCTAATTTGGAGGGGGCAGAAAGTTTTTTTCTACATACGGGACAATTCTTATGCTTAGAAGTAACATACCATTGATCAAGACAGTTTTGGTGAAAAATATGTTCACAAGAAGTTTTTTTCGCATCCTTATCAGAGATCTGCTCAAAGCATATAGAACATTCTTTTGTTTCTTTTGTTTCGTCTTTTACCTGTTTTACATTCATTCCCTGTGCCGAATTGAATAACAAGCCGGTTTGTATGGCAAACGTAATAAGACTATATTGTAGAATTTTTTTAACTATTGGCATTCTATAATTCCTTAACTAAATAGACTTGTAGCTGCCATCAAACTGATCAAAATACAGGCTGTATAGAGGGTTATTCTTGCTTTTGGCCAAATATATGATCTGAACCATCCATTATTATTATTCCTATTTCTGTTGTTTTCATTTGAGGATTCTACGTGTGTTGCTTCTGGTTTCTCTATCTTATGTTTTTTTATTTTTTTTCTTAGTTTTATTTTTATCTTGTTTCTCTTATTTGGCTTTGGCTTTGGTTTTTGCTTGGGTGTCGATTGAATAGGTTCCATGTCTGTCTCCTTTATACGTACTCTGCAATTCGGGCAGGTATTACCTCCTCGTTCCAACCATCGATATAGACATTGGGCATGAAATTTGTGCTTGCAATCTTTGGTTTGTATTGAGTTTTGATTATGTGGATCACGGCATATCGAACAGAGCTCCTCATTTTTCTCCTTTTTATGTCTTGTCACCATCGACGACGACCGATTTATAATAGGCTTTCTTGGTTTTGCTATCTGATTATATCGACTATTTTGGATAGAAAAGCAATCCCGATGAAATTTACAATCTTCATATGTTATGATTTGGTCATCTTGATAAAGATTGTTTCCACATATCAAACACTGTTCTTCCTCTTTTTCTTCCTCCTGCATAACAGGTAATAAGGGTGGTACATGTGTAGAAATAGTTGGGCGCCTGTTTGGTTGTCTACTTGGGGATCTTTTGTGGACATCTTTTTTCATATTTTTTAATAGATTGATTCTATTTTTTATTGTTATTATCTGTTGTTTGAACTCATCTATTGACTGTTGTATGTCATCGCTCATTTTCCCTTCAAGCCGTTTGTACTGTTCAAATGCTTCTCCTTTTTCTAGTTGATCGAGTTTTTCTGTAAGTTCTTTTCCTTCATCTTCCAATTGTTCTATGTGATCTGATTCATATTCTTTTTTCTTGAAGAGAGACTCTGTAGCTGCGCGAATACCACCGATTTGCCAGTATATAGAGAATCTTTCAGCATAGACTTTGGTTAGATGGTGTAGCTGTTGTCTTCTTATATCTTCTTTATCTTTTGTTTTCTTAACAGGTCTTGCTAGTTTTTTAATATCTGATTCTCTTATGGATTTTCTGCACATTGGACAAGTTGCTCCCCCCCAAGAATCCTTTTTTTCCTTAACCCATGTGGTTATACAGTTTCTACAAAACTGGTGTTCGCAGGGTAAGGATGCTATATCCCTATAGCCATTAAGTTCCTCGATACATATGGCGCACACATCTTCTTTTTCTTTTGCCTTTATGTTTTCTTTTTTTACATGATCGTTCTTGTGCATTGAGAGTAGATTACTTCCAAATGAAAGTGACGCTACTATCGTCAAAAAGAGACATGATATGATTTTTTTGTTTCTCATTGTGTTTTTCCTTTCGCCAATATTCTTTTTCAAGGCATTCTTATTATATAAAAAATAGTAATAATTGTAAGGTAGTTTTGTTAAAGCTATACATGTAGATGGCAACTGAAAAAATATTTTGACATGAATAACCTCCTACTAATACATGATATTAATTATGAATCTATTATTTTGTAATGTCAACGGGGATGGTTACGCCGGGTAATTGCTATTAGCAAATTCCCATGTAATCTAATACCAATTAAATAGTTTTGTCAATACTATAAAGCAGGCTATAATACCGGTTGCATATAAAGAGAGTTTTATGAGTGGGCGTCGAGACAAGAATCTGGCGGCATTAGTATTGTTGGCTCTATTGTTATGAGGAAGAGAGAGTTGCTTATTTTCTTTTCTTTTTTTAGGCAACGCTCTTTCTACTAATTGTGTAAATGTGCGTCTGGTCTGTTCTGTTCCTAGGACAAACGTTATTTCCCTGAGATTTTCTAATCTATTATTTCTACAAAAATCAATAACTGTTTCGACTGCTATAGTTGCTAATTGATCCTCGGCATCAGCTCTATTTGGCTTAAAGTTTCCTCCGCACAAAAATGGAATTGCTATATGATTGATGCCGTTATTTTCGGCAGTCGTTAAAACATTTCGGTAGGTATCTTCAAGCAGTTTTTTTCCGTCTTCATTAAATTGAAAAATATAAGAGTTCCCATACATACCATGTCTGCGATTAAAGTTAGGAGCAACTGCATGTATGACATGGGATATATTCTTTTGTTCTAAATTGCCACTTTTTGTAATTACCGCAGTATTGGGTTTTAAAAATCGTTTTTGCGTGGGTCTAAGTGGGGCGCATAGGTTACTCATAGTATGAGCCCCTGCAGATCTAAATATGGCTCCTGCCACACCTCCCCCATTCATAAGCTGGGGATTGGCCGCATTTACTATAGCATAGATTTTTGTATCATCTTGATTTTCAAAAGGATCAACAATATTGCCTCTCACTATCTTTATTTCGATGCCATTAAACGAATGTGAAAACAGGTGAGTTGCTGGAAAGAGTAAGATTTGTATCGCGATAAACATTTTTTTCATGATATAGTTCCTCTATTTTTTTACATTTTCAGATTATTACTCTTAAAAAGATACGCGTATTCTCTACTCTTGACAATAGGCATCGACGAATCGCTTATATTCTATTAGAAATTTTTTAGCCGTATTTTTGGCTGCAGCAGCCGATTCTGAATGTTCTATCAAAATAACCAGCGTAATCGGTTTATTATTTTTATAAGTGAAATAGAGCACAAACCATCTATGTTCTCTGTAGATATTGCCTAAACGTCTCTTGTGTAAAGCGCTTGTTTGGGCTGTACTGGTTTTTGCATATATTTCAAAATCTTTTATTCTGCTTATATTTTTTCCTGTTCCTTGTGTTACCACTTTTTTCATTGATTGTTTCAGAAATGCTAGGGTATCAGGGGCTATTTCTAACGGATGTATAACGATAGGTTCTTGATCTAATATTCTTGGAGTTACTAAATAGCCAGTGAATATACTCGATATCATTCTTGCTATCTGGATTGGGGTAGTTGATAAAAAGCTTTGACCTATAGATGCTGACAATGTTTCTCCTTTATACCACCGCTCTCCCTTGTGTTCCAGTTTCCATTTTTTATCTGGAACGAGGCCTTGTTGTTCTGGAAATAGAGCATTTGTTTTTTGACCAAGTCCAAATCGTTGTGCGTAATCTGCTAACAAATCGATATCTATCTTTTTTGCTATTTCGTAGAAGTAGGTATTACATGATTGTTCTAAGGCTTGGCTTGCTGTCAGTGTTCCATGGCCATTTAACTTGTGACAGAGATAATTTCTTCCACCAAAGCGGACGTATCCTTTGCATTCCCAAGGTTTTTCAGGATCTATAATATTATTTTCTAATGCTGCGCTCATGGTTATTAATTTAAATATAGATCCGGGGGGATAACATGCGCTGAAAGCTCTATTTAAAAAGGGATTATTTGCTTGAAGATTTTTCCAATCTTTTTTTGTAATGGGGCTTAAAAAAATATTAGGATCAAATGTTGGTCGTGAGACCATGGCTAAAATGCCTCCACTGCCAGGGTCCATTAAAATAGCTGTTCCAATCTCATTTTCTGGAAATATGTTTTCTAACATTTTTTGAAGATTTAAATCAACGGTGGTTTTTATGTCTATGCCTGATAATGCCTGTTGAAGTGGAGTTTGGGATAGTTGCTTTCCTAAAGAATTTATCGTTTTAAGTATAGAACCACTTTTTCCTTTTAACGTTTGATCAAGAATTTTTTCTAATCCCATTTTTCCTCCTAGTTGTACATTTATTCTTCCAAGATATCCCAAAATATGACATGCAAGGGAGTGGTAAGGATAATACCGCGTGAAATCAGTTGAGATGGAGATTGAATTTTCATGTGAAAACTGCTCTTCTAATTTGCTTAGAAATGTAAAAGGGATATCAGAAGCAATCAATACCTTTTTATGACATCTTTCTGCTTGTTTTATTTGCATGATCAGTTTTTCATTGGTGGTCAGCCGTTTATCAATTATCTTTTCTATCGATTGTAAAATCTTTAATTTATCATCTGTAAAGAGACGATTTCCTGTACCTTTCCAATACAGATTGTGGATTGGTCGGTTTGTAGCAATCATATTCCCATGTATATCTAATATATTTCCACGGGTGGGTTCTATTTTTTCTATCCTTAAAAAGTTTTTTTGACTTTTTTTATAGAAGGTTTCTGATTGTTGGATCTGTAGCTGAAAAAGTCTCATACTTATTAAAAGCATGGTTCCTAAAATGGCAATAAGGAGTAGATTAGATTTGAATGGTGGTATTTTAGTATACGTTTGCATAATTGCTAATCTTTGGGCTCACCCATAATTTTTTTTATCGGGTGGGCGTTATTACATATTCTGGAAAGCTCTTCGAGACAGATATGGGTATATTTTTCTGTACTTGTTAATGTTTTATGTCCTAGTAACTCTTGTATAACTCGCAAATCTACTCCTTTATTAAGCATATGTGTTGCAAATGAGTGGCGTATTTTATGAGGTGTTATTGGCTTGTCTATTTTGAGAAACTTGCGGAACATTTCAAATACGCGTTGCACTGATCTACTGGTAAGAGGCTCATTTCTATAATTTAAAAATAGTTTTTCTGTTTCGTTGTAAAATCGAGGACGTTCTTTATGCATGTACTTCAATAGTCTATTTTTGGCTTTATCACCAAAAAGTACAATTCGCTCTTTTGAACCTTTTCCAAAGATTCTGATTGTTTTGCTTGTAAAATCTATATCTTTTATTTCGATCTGTACTAGCTCGGAGCAACGAACACCGGTTGCATAAATAAGTTCAAATATAGCTTTGTCTCTGTAAGGTCTTTTCGTTGGTAAATTAGTATTTTCGACTTTATCGAGAAGATGAAATATTTCGTCTATGCTTAAGTATATAGGAAGTTTTTTATCGAGGCGAGGTCTTGTAAGCTTTAATGATAGATTAATCCCTTCGGTTTTTAAAAATCGTTCAAACGATTTAAAACAGGAAAATTTACGAGCGATAGAGCTCTTATCTATTTTTTTGTAAAAGAGGCTCACCAAAAAGCGTTCAACGATTTGTCGAAATGATAGATTTTTTTGATCTTTTATGTTTAAGTTGTTCCAAAATAGGGCAAACTGCCTTAGATCACTGTCATAGGCTCTTGTGGTATTTGCCGAAAGATTTTTTTCAACCGACATATACAATAAAAATTTTTTTCTTTTTTCGTGAAACTGCTTAAGAGTCATATGAGATCATACTCCTTATATAAGATCATATTCTTTACACCGTCTATT
>Ga0180438_10006755_pt1 | contig 15395 bp, 16 predicted proteins | sample SS_ome_12_FD_132455 | JGI IMG/M metagenome (GOLD analysis project Ga0180438, IMG submission 132455) | Hypersaline lake sediment archaeal communities from the Salton Sea, California, USA - SS_3_D_2 metaG | ecosystem: Environmental > Aquatic > Non-marine Saline and Alkaline > Hypersaline >...
CTGATACGTCTCAGGCACCACATCGCCGGACCAGGTCACGATGCGCGGGAGCCCGTCCACATCGGTATCATCGACGAAAATATAGTCGCTGATGTAGTCGTTTGCATTTCCCTTCTGGCTCACCAGTGTCACGGTCGAACCTCCCACCTTTTGAATGCTGATCGTCAGACTTTCCACCGCGCCTCCGGAACCAGAAAAGGTTTTCGTGGGTTTCAGAAATGTCAAGAACTCGCAGGATGCGAGGAAAATACAGGCAATGGGAACAGCAGTCAGCAACCGCTTCATCGCTTCCTCCTTTCCACCTTGTTCTCTGCGTCTTTAATGTGGACAATCCCCATTCATGATTAAAAAGATTTTATTGTCGAAAAAGGAAAAGAATCGAAATTTAATTACTAATATAGCGGTAAATCCCGGTCGGTGCAACTGGCCGAGCACATTATTTGCTTGACACAGAGTCCTATTCTCATATACACTTCACACTACTGTATTCTTTTCTATGGCTGCTGGTGTATAGTCCGTAATGTTGCAGAATATTGCCGTACAATGGGGGAAAAAATGAGGAAATGTATCTACGCAATCGTATCCTTTATGTTTATCGCACTTCTGATGTTTCCATCGATGCTTCAGGCGAAAACGATCAACCTGAACTACAGTATATTTTTTCCTGCCACTCACGGTCAGGCAGAGGCGGGAACGGCCTGGGCACGTGAAATCGAGCAGCGCACTGACGGCAGGGTACGCATCACGGTTTTTCCAGGAGGAACGCTCACAAAGGCAAATCAGTGCTACGACGGTGTCGTGAGTGGCATCTCCGACATTGGCATGTCTGTGTTCGCCTACACCAGGGGAAGGTTCCCCGTAATGGAGGCAACTGACCTCCCGCTCGGCTATCCTGGCGGGATTGTTGCGACCCGGGTCGTGAACGATTTCTTCAAGCTGGTGCAGCCCAGGGAGCTGAACGATGTGAAACTGCTCTATCTGCACGCGCACGGGCCCGGTCTGCTGCATACAAAAAAGCCAGTCCGGACCCTGGATGAGTTCCAGAAAATGAAGATCCGTTCAACCGGTTTGAGTGCCAAGGTGGTAGAGGCACTTGGTGGCGTGCCCGTGGCAATGCCCCAGGGCGAGACCTATGAAGCGTTGCAGAAAGGTGTGGTGGAGGGTACATTTGGTCCGATAGAGGTACTGAAGGGGTGGCGCCAGGCAGAAGTGATAAAGTACACCACTGACTGCTACGATGTGGGTTACACGACCTGTATGTTCGTGGTCATGAACCTCGACAAATGGAGAGCCCTTCCCCCTGACATCCAGAGAATATTCGAAGAGGTGAGCACCGACTGGATCGACGTGCACGGAAAAGCGTGGAACGACCTGGATGCTGAGGGGAGAAGTTATACGCTGAGTCTCGGAAACGATATAATCCCCCTCTCGGCGGAACAGCAGCAGCTGTGGCGGAGTGCGGTGAGGACTGTGATCGATGAATATGTTGTCGATGCAGAGAAGAAAGGCCTCGACGGGAAAAAATACGTGGACCTCCTTTTTGATCTCATCAAAAAGCACAGCGCACGGTAATCTATATTATGAATAGAGCGCTCAGGGCAATAGAAACCCTTGAGAGGGGAGTCTGCACTGCGAGCAGGGTGTCCAACTGGATTGCCATGCTCTCCGTCTGCACGATGATGCTTTTGACCGTGTCGGATGTGATTCTGAGGCTCTTTCGCCGTCCAATCACCGGTGCGTACGAGCTCGTGGGTCTCGCCGGTGCTATTTTTGTGTCCTTTTCACTTGCCTATACATCGGTTGAACGGGGACACATAGCGGTCGATTTTCTCGTGCAGAAGTTCAGAACACGTGGGCAGAGGGTAATCGACAGCGTTACCGCCTTTGTCTGTACCGCACTATTCGGGTTCATATCATGGCAGGCCTGGCAATACGCGGCAAACCTGCGGAGTACCGGTGAGGTCTCTCTCACCCTGCAGGTGCCGCTGTATCCCTTTGCCGCGGGTATCTCCCTCGGATGCGCTCTTCTCTGCGTTGTTCTCCTGACCCGCTTTATCGCTTCGCTCATCACAGCAATGTCCGACATTTCAAAGGATTTGTAAAAGATGTCTCCAACCCTGACAGGAATCATCGGCCTAGTGGTGCTCGTTGTTCTCCTCTTTTCCCGTATGCCGGTAGCCTTCGTCATGGCCCTGGTCGGGGCTGCCGGATTTGGTTACCTCATATCCTATGGTGCATCCTTCAATATGGTCGTGAAGGACCTTTTCGACGTGTTCGGCTCCTACAGCCTCACGGTCATTCCTCTGTTTATCCTCATGGGTCAGATTGCCTTTCACGCAGGGATCAGTGGGAGGTTGTTCAATGTGGCCTACAGGTTCATGGGGCACTGGCCGGGCGGGCTCGCTATCGCAACAATCGGTGCCTGCACCGGGTTTGCCGCGATCTGTGGATCGACGAACGCAACGGCGGCAACCATGGCCGCAGTCACGCTTCCGGAGATGAAAAAGTACCACTACAAGGACAGCCTTGCGACCGGAGTCGTTGCAGCAGGCGGAAGCCTCGGCATCCTCATTCCCCCGAGCGTGATATTCATCATTTACGGTGTGATGACCGAACAGTCAATCGGAAAGCTCTTTATGGCAGGCATTTTACCCGGTCTTCTTCTCTCGCTGCTTTTTTCTCTCGCGATAATCCTCTGGGCTGTTCGCAGGCCAGAGATTGCTCCCCGGGGACCCAACTTCTCATTCAGGGAAAAGTTCGCCTCATTGTCGGGTCTTGTGGAAACGGTGATTCTTTTCCTGCTTGTCATGGGCGGGCTCTTCTTTGGTATCTTCACCCCAACCGAAGCGGGTGGCATCGGGGCTTTTGGAACTCTCCTCATCGCAGTAATCCGGCGAAAGATCACTTTCAAAGAGTTTATTCAGTCACTGGGAGAAACGACAAAAATTTCTTGTATGATCCTCATGATAGTTGCAGGGGCGACCGTTTTCGGTCACTTTCTTGCAGTGACGAGGATTCCCTTCGATGTTGCGAACTGGGTGTCAAACTTCAACCTTTCCTCCAATGCCATTGTGGGGATAATCATCCTTGTGTATCTCATCGGAGGGTGCTTCATCGATGCTCTCGCCCTGATCACACTGACTGTGCCGATTTTTTATCCTGTGATCGTCTCACTTGGGTTTGACCCAATATGGTTCGGTGTGATCATTGTGCTGGTCACCCAGATTGGAGTCATAACTCCTCCAGTTGGTGTAAATGTGTATGTGGTGAGCGGGATTGCAAAGGATGTGCCCCTCCATGTGATATTCCGGGGAATAGTTCCGCTTCTCCTCGCGCTTCTGGTCGGAACTGCGCTCTTGATTCCTTTTCCGCAGATCGCATTATTTCTTCCCGGTCTTATGAAATAAACAAATTTAGCCGGTATCAGGGTATGGGCTCGACTGAGAAAAATCACATCTTCACCTCTCCCCAAGGATTCGGCATCGGATGCCTGCAGTTTCATTTTGACAACTACGCCTACCTGCTGGCCTGTGGGAAAGAAGCTGCAGTAATCGATCCTGGAGATGCCGTGCCTGTTCGGAGTTACCTGCAAAGTCACGGGTTAGAGATTGCTCACATTCTGTGCACCCACCATCATCTCGATCATGTGGGAGGGGTTCGCGCACTGAAAGAGCAATACGGGTGTACAGTGTGGGGACCCGATGACGGACGGATCCCGTCTCTTGACAGGACGCTCAGTGATGGTGATGTGATGAGCTTCGGAGCTCTTTCCCTGCGTGCCATTTCTGTGCCGGGACACACCAGGTCTCACCTCGCCTACTACATGGAGAAAGAAGGATTGCTCTTCAGCGGCGACTGTCTATTTCTCGGTGGATGCGGCAGGATCTTCGAGGGGACAGCTGGCCAGATGCACGCATCTCTTCAAAAGCTTGCGCGACTTCCTGATTCCACTTTTGTCTTTCCCGGTCACGAGTACACCGAGGAAAATCTCATGTTTGCGCTCAGCCTGGAGCCGGGGAATGACGCCGTGTCCGGTCATCTGAAAAGGGTTCAGGAGCTAAGGAGGCTGGGCTCCCCCACGGTGCCTGGAACCATTTCAGTGGAAAAAGTGACGAACCCTTTCCTGCGGATTCACGAGCCGCAGCTAAGCAAAGCGCTCCACCTGGAGGGTCGCACGGATGTTGAGCTATTCGGGGCGATTCGCAGGCTGAAGGATCGATTCTGAGTTTCCTTTCTCGAGGTATTGAGGTAAATTTATGTGAGAGAAAGGATGTTTTTAATGGGTGTGCAAAAGTGTCCTGGACAGGACAGGCGGTATTGGACCCCTGAGGACATCAGTGAGGTCGACTGCCCTGTGTGCGGCGGGCAGGTAGAACTTTGGAAGGATCAGGGAGTTACCAAGTGCCCCAAGTGCGGCTTCCCAGTCCGCAACCCGAAGGTCGAGCTTGGGTGTGCGCAGTGGTGCGCGTTTGCGACGGAGTGCATCGGTTACGATCCAGGCACGGCAGATGCCCGAAAGAGTATTCGTGAACGGCTTCTTCTGGTGATGCAGGAGAAACTTTCCAACGATGAGGAGAGGATATACCACACTCTCAGAGTGCTTGCGTGGGCGGAGAAGCTCCTGTCAGAGCTGGGGGGCTCACCTGTCGTGGTAAAAACGGCAGTCATTCTTCACGAGCTTGGGGCTCGATCAGGGAAAAAGCAGTATCTGCAGGTAGAGGATGTTCTGGGGGACCTGGAACTGGAAAGAAATACAATCGAGGAAGTGGATGAAATTCTGGCGCGGTTTTCCAGGGATGAGAATCTTGAGAGCGCCGAGTTTAAGATTTTCAGAGATGCTCACCTTCTCGCAGAGCTTCAGGAAAAGCTCGATATATCCTCTCCGGTTGTAAGTGTGGACCGAGTTACCAGTATGCTTGCGACGAAACTTGCGAAAAAGCTTGCGGACGATATGTGCCGCAAGAGACCATGATGCAGGGAATCCCTGATTCTACGACACTTTTGAGTGCTGAAAGAAGGGCCATAGCGCTGCTGATTTTTTCTAATAACGGAGATTTTTCAGGAGCTCTGAGTGCGAGAGGCTTATTGCTTCGCTCAGTGGTGCTTCCTGATTTGCTCATAACGGTCTCTCAGCTGTTTCTTGACGTACAGGTAGTATGCTCTGTAGCGCATCGCATTTTTCACGTTCGAAAAGTACAATCTCACAAGCTGTGATGCTCTTTCGTTGAGGCTGATCCATTTCTGGCCCCAGACATCCAGCGGTGCACTTTCCAATGCCCTGTATGGATACTCTTTCAGGCGTTTCAATACGAAGGCTGATTCATTCACTGCAACCAGTACTGCATCGATAATAACGAATATCGTTCTTTGAATCATTTTAGTGCCCCCATACCAGAGATGTCATTTCCCTTCTTATGTAGAACGCCTCCGTCTCCTTTTCGGAGGAGGTTGATTCCCCACTCAATTTTTCCTCGGCAGAATATCATAAAGCTTTACTGAACCGAAGAGGCTTCTCCTTGCTGGGAATTGGAAGAAATCCGAGACAGGAAAAAGCTCTGAGGCGAGTTCTGGTAACGTGTCCATTTCGGTTCTAATGATGCGACGTATGCCGAGATTCATGGAGAGATGGAAGAGCGGATGGTCGAGGTGAAAAGGGAGGCGTTGCGCTATTGAGGACAATTTCATATATTCCGATGCTACCCACATTCTTCCAGCTTGGAGCTCAAAGGGAGTCATGTTCACTGGATTATAGACAACCGTATTGTGGTCGTAATGTTTCCAGTTTCCTGTGAGCAGCCGACCCTCCTGGTGGAACTGTTTGTAGATTTTTGTGCCCGGATAGGGAGTCAGTACATTCAGAGAAGCAGAGCTTATCCTGTTCTTATTGAGAAAATCCAGAGTTTCTGGAAACACATCCATGGTGTCATCGTCAAAACCGAAGATCATCGATGCATGAAAGTAAATTCCTGTGTCCTTCACCTTTCGGATTGCCTGCTGCAATTTCTGCAGGTCTTTCATTGATTTCCGCATTTTTTTCATCTGGCTCGTTGTTACGCTTTCCAGCCCGAAAAACATCGCTACGCAGCCACTCTGGGCCGCCAGTGTAAGGAGTTGGGTGTCCTCAACGAAAGAGATGGACGCCTGCCCGCCCCACTTGATACCGAGAGGTCGTATGGCTTTGAAAAGATCTCTCGCATATACCGGGTCCCCGACAATATTGTCGTCGAGAAACAGGAAGAATCGCCCTTCGGATTCTTCAATATCACGAACCACATTTTTCACCGGAATGTGGCGAATTTTCCGCCCGAAGATATCATGAACACAGCAGAAATCGCACCTCCAGGGGCACCCTCGTGTGGTCATAACCGGGTATACACCGAACAAACGCTTCTTTGTTTCTCGCCGTGTTTGCAGTGGCACATATTGTTCCAGTGACGGGGCAGGTGTATGATATTTCTTCTGCATTCTCCCGTTCTTGAAATCCTCGAGAAGCTGCGGCCACACTCCCTCCGCTTCTCCGATAACCACAGAATCCGCGAACTGCAGCGCTTCGTCAGGGAGCAGGGTGGGATGGACACCTCCCATCACAACCTTTTTCCCCCGTTTTCTGAATTCCATGGCGAACTGGTAAGCTCTGGGTGCATTTGCAGTCATGCAGGTCAACCCTACCAGGTCACACTCTTGTTCGAGGTTTACATCCTCGATTTCTTCCTCGATTATTCTCACGTCATGTTCAGGAGGCGTGAGGCCTGCGATCAAGTGAAGTGCCAGCTGGGGAATCATGATAAACTTTGACCTTCTGTGTTCAATATCTTTACAAGGAGAAATGAGTAATATTTTCATTTATTTTTATATCCTTTACAGTTGAGGGATTAATAGCGACCTCTCCCTCTATTTCTCTGCGGTCGAGCCTCATCGATTTTTAACGCACGCTCCTTGAGCTTGGTTCCATTCAGGGCCTGGCGTGCTTTTTCAGCTTCCGATTGACTTCCCATCTCCACAAATCCAAACCCTCTGTCTTCGATCAATTTCACATATTTCACTTCACCATAGGGTGCGAACAATTCCTTCAAGTCCTCGTCTGTTACTGAATAATCGAGATTCCCCACATACAGCTTTTTTCCCTGCATTGTAGCCTCCTTTTCTTGCTGGATAAAAGACTGGTATCGTCTTTAACAGCAGAATACTGTACACATGGTGTGCATATCTTCCGACTGCAGTAGCATGAATAGGGGGTTATTTGACAAGCGGTATTCCAATAAAATGAGGAATGAGCGGAGCAAAGAATATCCTTGTTATTGTATATGCCTGAACATTTTTAAAAAAGTGTCAGTCATATACATTCAAATAAGCCCTATTTGCCTTAATCTTAATAGCACAGGCAGGAAAAAACAAGTTATTTCATTGGGTCATCCACTCTATTTTTGATTTCACAGTTTTTAATTACCGCAACCCCGATAATGAAAACATAGTATTTATCTCTTATAAATATTATATTTAATTTATAATAATGATCTAATTGTCGAGAAGGGGCGGTGTGAGGATCAGGATCGAGGTACACGGGCTATAATATGAAAAGTTTTGATTTGTGTCTCGCGTGGGATTGGGAATACGATGCTGACTTTGTTTCTTTGCTCCAAGCAGCATCACAATCCAGCGGTCTCTCTTTGTTCCAAATTACCACAGAGAACCTCACAGAGATTGTTCAGTTGCTATATGATGAAGAGATCACGTTCAAGACCTTCTTTGATAGGGCTTCCGATACGAACGAATATTTTGATCCGATTGCGCAATGGGCATGCAGTCACGTTCAGTATCACATCAACCTTCAGAAACGGGCACACCTCGCATGGGATAAGGAAAAAATGCACTCAGCCATAAGTATTTACGGGCATACTCCTTTCACAATTATCCTGCCATCCTATTCCGAACAGCCGGTGCTCCCGGAGATTGATTTGGGCCGCCTGGGCACAAGCTTTACCATAAAACCCGCAAACGGGGGTGGGGGGGTCGGAGTAATCAAAGAAGCAACTTCGCTGGAACAGGTGTATGCTGCACGGCAACAATTTCCCTCCCAGAGATATTTATTACAAACTTACGTAACTCCAGCGACACTTGATTCGCACAAAGCCTGGTTTCGTGTCATTTGTTGTGTGGGAAAGGTTTATGCCTGCTGGTGGGATATGGATACACATGTATATACACCTGTTTCCTGTCGAGAAGAGACCCTCTTCAACCTCTCTTCATTAAAACACATCGCTTTATCTGTTGCTGATATCTGCAAACTGGAACTTTTCTCAACAGAAATTGCTCTCACCCATGAGGGTCACTTTGTGATTATTGATTACGTCAACGATCCGATTGATCTTCGCCTCCAATCCAAAGCATATGATGGTGTCCCTGATGCGATTGTCCGTGACATCGCAGAGACATTGATAATGGAAACAGGGAAAAGGATACTTGATCAGCGTGAAGGTCGTAGTGCCGCAGTTGATTCTCGCCAGATGCGGTACTCTTCATCTTTGATGCTCCAATACACCGGATGATGGTACTCGATATTTGGACAAAGGTCTGGTACTCCATACTATGAAAAAAAACAGGATACCTCTTTACATGCAATCCAGAGGCATCCCGCAGATCGATTCATAAGGATAAATGCTATTTTGTACTCCTTCTGAAGCTTCTATTGTTGAGAATCGCGTTGAGGACGATACCGACAATGGCAGAAAGGCCGAGACCACTGATCACAAAATAACCCGCACTGAACTCTGTACCACCCAGCCCAAGGACGAGCATGGCCGCTGTAATGATGAGGAGCTTTGGGTCCGTGAGGTTTATCCTGGCATCCACCATATTTTTAATCCCGATCGAGGTCGCAAGACCGTCGCCCAGAAGCATCCGGTGGATTCCAGGATTAGAGAGGAAATCCTTTTCCACAACTTTCCCGATTGCGAGAATATCACCGAAGTGCTCTACCGTGGTGACAATTGCGATAGGTACAGTCAAGCGTATGGCATAGGCGGAAAACTTCGGCAGTGAAAAGTCAGGAAACCCGATGATTCTGGTGTTTCTGATCGTGGTGTAATCAATAATTCCAATCGCAGAGGAGAGAATGTAGCCTGCAATCAACGCAATCAGAACCGGAAGGGTCGAAAAAAATTTCCATCCGAATCGTTCAAATGCAACCTTAACGAAGACGCCGACTGCAAAGGTGAAGATCGCAATCCCCCAGCATCCAGCTTTCCCGATCATCTCAGCAACCTCGGGTGCGTTCGGTCCATTGGCGTTATATGTGGCCACTGGCGCAAGGATGAGCCCGATGAGAATTATTATTGGACCTGTAACCTGTGGTGGAAAGATTTTGTGAATGATCTCCTTATGAAACGAAAAAGAGTATCAGTGCAACGACGAGGTACAGCAAGCCGGCGATTACGATCCCTCCGAGCGCAAAGTCCCTCCCCTGAGCAGCGGTTACCGCCAGTATTGGTGGGATGAAGGTGAAGGAGCTGCCCAGAAAAACAAAAACCTTTCGTTTGGTAAGAAAATGAAATAGGAGTGTGCCGATACCTGCGGCAAACAGAGTGACGCCGATGCTTAAACCGGTGATCAGAGGCACGAGGACAGTGGCGTCGAACGTCACAAAGGTGTGCTGAAAACCCTTGATAATGTTTCTCCCATTGATGTCGCTCATAGATCTCTACTTTTTTGGATTTTGCCGACTGAAGGCGAAATATAATTATAATAACAAATTTGTGAATTTCAAGTATTATATTTAATCAAAGAACCTGCATTATAAAAAACGAAGAATGGAGGCAAAGGTTACGGGGAAAAAAATCGAATCGGCTGGAAAGGTACAGACGGTGCTCGGGTTGATTGAACCTGAGTCTCTGGGTATCACGATGATTCATGAGCATCTCCTGATGGATTTGACAAAAGGCTTCTTTGTCGAACCGGATTCAGCCAGCGATAAATACATGGCACACCAGCCTGTCCGTATGGATAATCTCTACTGGATAAAAACACACTGGGTGCAGAATATAGATAATATGCAGTTGTTGGATCCCCAGTTGGCGATCAGGGAAGCTCAGCTGTTTCACCAGGCAGGTGGTGGAACAATTGTTGAAGTGAGCAGTATTGGCCTTTCACGCGATCCTCTGGGATTGGTGAACATTTCTCGAGCGACCGGGCTCAATGTGATAATGGGTTCGGGGTATTATGTTGCCTCGTCTCACCCGCGGGAGCTCTACCATAAATCAGTCGAAGAGATCGCCGAGGGGATTGTGAGAGACATAACGGTCGGTGTTGATGATACCGGTATACGTGCGGGGATTATTGGTGAGATTGGTTGTTCGCAACCTTTGGACGAAAATGAGAAAAAAGTGCTTCGAGCTGCTGCAATTTCTCAAAAGCATACCGGGGCTCCAATAAGTGTGCACCCGAGCCCGAGTGATGAGCTGGTGCAGGAGATTATTGACATCCTGCGGGACGCTGGTGCTGATCTGTCCCGCACCATTCTATGTCACTGTGATATCTTCGGTTTTGCGCCACCAACCCTGGACAGGATCGTTGGGGCTGGATGTTATGTTGAGATTGATAATTTTGGGCAGCCTGCTGGTGTTTTATTTCCGCTCCAGGAACGGCTAATAGAATCTCCGAGCGATGCTCAGCGTATCAACTGTATCATCGATCTCATCGGCAAGGGGTACCTGAATCACATCCTCATATCCTGTGATCACTGCTATAAGCATACCTACGTAACCTATGGCGGCTACGGGTATGCGCATATTATACGCGACATCATCCCGGCAATGAAAATGAAGGGCATACGTGACGAGCAGATTCACACCATTCTGGTTGAGAATCCGAAGCGTGTATTGACCTTTATCCCATAAGAAACAGTGACATGCGTGAGTTGGGTGTGGGTTTGAATAGTACTGGCAATATATTCTCCTTGTCACAGGCCTGTGAGGCATTATAATATTTAAAAAGCTTTCATATTCTCAATATTAGAAAAAAAGGAAAATAATCATGGAATGGATGTCGCGAAGAACCTTTATCAAGCTCGCTGGTGCTGTGGGTGGTGTGCTCTTGCTTACCCCACTTCGTTCGGTCATTGCGGGAAAAGATGTCAATTGGGTCTCCGTTGGTTCGATGGAGGATTTCCCTGTAGGAATGGCAGTTCTCGTTGAGGAGAATAAACGTTCGCCTGTAATAATTCTCCGGCAGCAGGACGGAATACGCGCGATGTCTGCAAAGTGCACACACGCTGGATGTACTGTTGAGATTGAACCTGACGGTTCGTACTCCTGTCCCTGCCATGGATCGAAGTATGCCGATGACGGGGCAGTAAAAAAGGGTCCTGCGAGAAGGGATCTGAAGACACTCATGGTAAGAGTGTCAGATACCGGGGACATTCAAGTAGGGCTTTAGTCACACCCGCGAACGCGGTGCATGAGGCCTAACCGCAGATTCTAATGCATTCCTCTCCCACCGGCAACGATCAGGAGCTCTCCTGTGATGAAGTTTGCCTCATCTGAGGCCAGGAAGACTGCTGAGGCTGCCACTTCGTCCGGAGTACCGTACCTCTTCAGAGCAGTTTCCTCGAGTATCCTGCTCTCAAGCTCGGAGTCGCTGTATTCAACCATCTCTGTCTTGATCCAGCCCGGGCATATCGCGTTCACTGTGATGTATGGTCCCAATCTCAAGGCGAGAGCCTTGGTCAGTCCGTTCATTCCTGCTTTCGAGGTGACGTATTCAGTAAACCGCATCGCAGATGGGTGGTACAGTCCTGAGTTGGATGAAATGTTGATTATCTTGCCCTTCTTCTGGTCCAGCATGATTGGTGCGACCTCCTTGGCGCAGAGGTAAGCGCCTTTCAGGTTGATGTCTATTGTCCGGTCCCATTCGTCCTCACTTGTCTCTAGGAGGTCTTTTGCGATCAATATCCCTGCATTGTTCACCAGGATGTCCACTCGCCCATACTTCTCAAGAGTTGCTTTGACCATGCGCCGGACATCAAGAGACCTGGAAACATCAGCCTTCACGCAGATCGCTTCCCCGCCCTGTTTTTTAATCGTGTCTACAACGGTCACTGCTTCCTTTTCCGATTTGTTGTAGTTGACCACCACCTTCGCACCTTCTTCTGCAAATACTTCTGCAATTACTCGACCAATCCCTCGTGAAGCCCCAGTGATGAGTGAAACCCTGTCATTCAATCGTTTTGCGCTCATTCCGATATTTCCTTTCCTTGTAATGATTCTAACCGCAACGTACATTACTGTCAAGAATGGAACTGTATGATCCCTGCTGGGGTATTCCTGTGAATGTGCACATGCAGAGCTCACCTTTTAGCTGTGAATGAGTTTTGACTTTCAGTTGTTGCCATCAAATTCTTTGAAAATTTCACAAATTTCTCTCTCACTTGCGCTTGTTTGGAAAGAATAATAAAGGAGGTCTTGAAATGAAGAAATTTATGATCCTGTTACACATTCTCATTTTGGTTGGAGTCATTCTATTTCTGGGAGAATGCGGGTTTCATGACAATAAAGCAGGGGTAGGCTCGCTCATGCTGACCATCTCCCAGAAGAGGTTTGATGCAAAGACCATACAACCTCCGGTAGAGATGGAGATAGCGTACTACGTAATATCCGGGGAAGGTCTCGGAGGGGCGCAATTCGAGGAGGTGGTGGTGGGTGTGAATGAGTCACCAGTTGAGATAGGTCCACTTGCTGTCGGGGACTGGACGATACATGTGCATGCATGGAACGATCAGGATGGAAATGGGGAGTGGGACAGTGCTGCGGATAAATGGATAGGATGGGGCAGTACGACTGTAAAGATAAAGGTCCGTGAGCAGGTAGAGGCAACGGTGGAGGTAAGGCCCAGAACTGATGAACCGGGGAGTTTGAGGGTCACCCTCTCATGGGATGTGGGTCTGTTAACCGAGCCGACTGTTACAGGCACATTGACGCATGTAACAGGGAGTCCTGTGTATGAGATCGACCTTTCAGTGGGGGATGGTATCACCGAAGAAGAGGGGATGTATGTGGCAACATATGAGGAGACAGGGCTTGATCCAGGATATTATTCGCTGCTTGTGTATTTGAATGACGAGGGGCAGGCCGTGTGGGGAGCCTTTGAAGCGGTGCGGATACTTGCTGAATGGGAATCGATATATGATCAAGAGATCGGGCCTTCAGACATCAGCCCTGGAGGGATTGGCCTGGGGATAGATCCTGACCTGCAGAATCCAGTACAGGTCACTCTCGAGGGAGTACAGGATATAGTGCCGCCGGTTGATCAGATGACAGTCACTGTGTTGACCGAGCCTGCTGATACTGGTACCTATGAGTATCAGTGGTATGTGAACGGCATATATCAGCAAGAGGTGGGAGGATCGGAGATCACGATCGGGAGGATCGGGAGTGAAAGCGACATCGAATTACTCCAAGGGAATTACCGACTGGATGTGGGAGTGCTTTCCGGTGAAACGATCAGCTCAGGGACTGCATGCTTTGGGGTAAGCTCGGAACCTGTAGCTACCTACAGCATATCCGGCCATGTGTCATATGCCGGCTCGGTTGTGATAGGATTTCGGGACGTCACGATGACATTGAGCGGCGACGCCTCAGACACTACTACAACCGACGAGAGCGGAAACTACGTGTTCAGCGATCTTGCGGATGGAAGCTATACGGTTACTCCAAGCATGAATGGCTATACATTCACCCCACTCGAAAGTCCGGTTCCTGTGGTAGGTGCAGATGAGACGAACGTTGACTTCACTGCTACGGGCCCATCCTACTCCATTTCCGGTTATGTGCAGAGCAGAATCGGCGGTGTATCCGGTGTAGAGATGACGCTCGATACCACGCCCCGCTCACGGTCACGTCAGTCATCTGGGGGGGCTATACCACAGCCAGTTTTCCCAGCGGAACCTACACCCTGACCCCGAGCCTTACCGGGAGCAATGTTGCTTTTTACCCACCTGAAAAAATTCTGACGGTGGAAAACTCAAACCTGACCGGTGAGAATTTCGATGCCACTTTCGTTTACAGCGTAACTGGTGCTGTAAGCTACCCCAGCTCCAAGACAGGCTGGGTGTATATAAATACCGTGGATGAGTGGGGCTGGTCACATGGTGTTGGCACCAGCATCGAGGTTACAGGGCCGGGATCATGGCCGTTTACCATCCGGGGAGTCCAGCCAGGGACATACACCCTCAACGCCTACATGGACAACATAGGGCAGGGTGTGCGAAATGCTTCGAACCCAACCGGCGAATCAGCGATGTTTGACGTGGTGGACTTAGATGTAACGGGCCGATCCATCACCCTTACAGATCCGGGGCCAATTGCTCCTGAACCTCTGGATTTTGTGATGGTTTTACCGGCCAACCAGGGAGCCGGGGTTTTATGGGAAGGGTTCCCGACAGACGAAAACGACCTGGAAATCGCACAGTCCTACAACGTGTACTGGAGCAAAAACCCTGAAATGGGAACTGAAACTGGGCAGTATGAGGGCATGGCAAGCGTTCCTGCAGGACTGGAGCCGCCTCTCTATATAGCCACCGGTCTTACCGACGGTGAAGAGTACTATTTTATCGTAAGCGCGTGTGCAGACGGCTTTGAGTGTGCAGATTCACCGACCGTCGGGCCGGTGACTATAGGTGCTTCCACCGGCGACTGGACCGTCTCAGGTTATATCACCTTCAGCGGGATGGATTTGGGTCCCATGTTTGTGGCCGTAGTTGGCGAGTCTGACGAAGGGTTTGTTGTCTACTCAAAGTATATCCCCTTGCCATCGAGCCCTCAGTACTACAGTATAAGCGGGGTTCCAGATGGTTTTTACCAGATCACCATTTTCGTCGATATGAACGAAAACGGCTACATCGATATCGGTGACTTCAAAATAGGTTATGGAGGGGAAATAGTGATAGAGGTAAGCGGTGGTGATTTGATAGAAGAGCTTACCATTTATGAATTACCAAATGTTTCTGTGAGAGCATGCACCTCTCATGAGAAGTACAATGGATGGGAGTCTTACATGTTGGGATTTGAGGTCAATGAAGGAATGAAACTCCCGGTAAAAGCGTCTCTTGAGAGCGGACCCAACATTCCAGGTGCCATAGATTTCATCGATGTCGAGGACGTTGATTTCGGTGTTGGTCTTGACTTCTACTCGACAAGTCCGACTGTGGGTGCCACCTACATCTTTGATGTGACCTTTTCCGACGGGATCACGGAAAGTTTTGAGGCTTCCGTCACTGCGGTGCTCGACAGCTTTGCCACCCAGCTGTATCCGGTGGGGAGCGTTCCCGGTGATACGCATCCGACATTCACGTGGAATCCCCCGGACTCACCACCAGCGGTCTACACGTATGAAATAGGTGTATC
>Ga0180438_10006756_pt1 | contig 15394 bp, 12 predicted proteins | sample SS_ome_12_FD_132455 | JGI IMG/M metagenome (GOLD analysis project Ga0180438, IMG submission 132455) | Hypersaline lake sediment archaeal communities from the Salton Sea, California, USA - SS_3_D_2 metaG | ecosystem: Environmental > Aquatic > Non-marine Saline and Alkaline > Hypersaline >...
AGGTCACAGCGCGGATAAAAGCTGCAGCCCGGAGGCAGATCGTCAAGGCTCGGAGGAGAACCAGGAATCTCAGCAAGAGGCTTCTTCACGTCGTACCGGGGGATTGCGCTCAAAAGCTTACGGGTATAGGGATGCAGAGGATTGTGGAAGAACTCCACAGTATGGGCAGTTTCCACAACGCGGCCCGCATACATCGTGTAGACCCTGTCGCAGATCTCTGCCAAAATGCTCAGATCATGGGTAATGAACAGCAAAGAGGATCCCTCCCCGATAACTTTTTCCTTGATCAGCTCGAGGATCTGCCGCTGGATCGTCACGTCCAGGGCAGTGGTGGGCTCGTCTGCAATCACCAGGTCCGGATCACAGCTGATCGCCATGGCAATCAGAACCCGCTGTTTCATCCCTCCGCTCAGCTCATGGGGATAGCTGTGAAACCGGTGTGCCGGCTCTGGTATTCCCAGGCTGCCCAGGAGCTCAACGGTTCGGCGTTTTGCTTCCCTTGCGTCCACAGGATTGTGGGCCATGATCACGTCGCAAATCTGCATCCCGATGCTCACCGTGGGATTCAGATAGCTCGAGGGATCCTGAAAAATCAGGGTGAGCCGGTTTCCCCGGATATCTTGCAGATCCTGCTCGCTGCACTTCAAAAGCTCCTGCCCCCGAAAAAGAATTTTCCCTGAGACGATCCTTCCCGGGTATGGGATGAGCTTCATCACGGAAGAGGCCAGGGTTGATTTCCCGCAGCCGCTCTCTCCGGCAAGCCCCACCGTCTCACCCTCGTCCACATAGAGATCCACCGTGTCTACCGCTTTTATGACCTTCCGGTTGAGGTAGAAAGATGCGGAAAGCTGCCTGACCTCGAGAATTCTCGGCGCAGCCCTGCTCCCATTAACTTTCGCTCGTTCCTTTGAGGGTGTGTGCTTGTGATATTTTTTCACTCACCCTCCCCTCTGCCGGGCTTTCGGGTTCAGAATGTCTCCCAGACCTATTCCAAACAGATTGAAGCCGAAGACGAGCAGGGCGATACAGATCCCGGGGAAGATAACCATCCACGGGCTGTGGAGCAGATAACTCTTGCCCAGGGACAGCATGGCGCCCCAGGAAGCCTTCGGGGGCTGTACACCGAGACCGATGAAGCTTAGGGATGCCATGTCGATCAGGGCGTAGCCCAGGTCGAGGGACAGCTGAACGATGATCACAGAAACGATGTTTGGGAGAATGTGAGAAAACACGATGCGCACAGACCTGAAGCGCAGCACATAACAGGCCTCGATGTATGGCTCCTCTTTGATCGAGAGCGCCACGCTTCGCACCAGCCGCGCCAGCATTGGCATATAGCTTATCGAGATCGCAATGATTGCGTTCCGCATCCCGGGACCCATCAACGCCACAATCACGATGGCCAGAAGCAGGTGCGGAATCGAGATGATCATGTCCATGATCCGCATGACCACCTCATCCAAGGTTCCTCCAATGTATGAGGAGATCAGTGCAAGGGGAACACTGACTGTAAGCTCAATCAGAACAACCAGAACAGTGATGGCAAAGGCGATCCGTGCCCCGTAGATAACACGGCTGAAGATATCCCTCCCCACATGATCCGTGCCGAAGGGGTGGCGCCATGAAGGAGGCGCATAGGTGGCGTTGAGGTCGGTCGCATAGGGATCAAAGGGAGCAATCAGAGGAGCGAAGATGGCAAGTACTGCAAAGAACCCAATAATAATCAGACCGGCGACCGCCAGATGGTTTGATCGAACCCGAACAAGGGCTTTCTGGATCTGCCGGGTAAGAAAGCGTGTGCGATAGATCATTCAGTCACTTCCTCGAACTGTAACGAATTCTCGGATCAAGGACGCCGTAGAGCAGGTCCACCAGGAAGTTGGAGACCACAAACACAATGGAGATAAACACGGTCAGACCGAGCACAATCGGGTAATCCTGGGTCAGCGTCGCATTGACCAGCAGGCTGCCGATCCCGCCAAGCCCGAACACGTATTCCACCAGCACCGCAAACACGATATACGACCCGATCATGAACCCCGAAACTGTCAAGACCGGTGCTAGTGAGTTCTTGAATACCCGGGCGGTAATCTTTGCCTTCCCCAGACCCATTGCCCGGTCCTTGACCACGTAGTCTTTCTGCAGCTCTTCGATCATGCTGGCTCGAAGCATGCGGAACAGAAGTCCAACGAACGTCAGTGAAAGGGCCAGGCAGGGGAGAATCAACCGCTTGACGTCGAAGAGACCATCCAGCCCCATCGGAGGAAGCCATCCCAGCCACAGGGAAAAAATGATGATGAGCAGAAGCCCGACAACAAACACCGGACTCGAGGCGGTGATCACGGACAGTGTGATCAGGACGCTGTCCAGCATGGTCCCTTCGTGCAGAGCAGAAATAATGCCTGCAGGAATTGACAGGATCACGGTCAGCAAACCGCTGAACAGGACGAGTTGAAGAGACACGGGCATTCGCTCAATGATCAGAACCGATACTTTGATGTCCTTTATGAAAGACATCCCGAAATCCCCACGGAAGATACCTTTGAGCCAGAACCAGTACTGGACGATGATCGGCTTGTCGAGGTTCAGGGTTTCCCGGATCATATTGATCCTCTCCTGGGGCACCTTGTGCCCTGCGGTCATGGTGGTGACTGGATCACCCGGAGCGGCCTGGAGGAGCAAAAAAATGAGAAGAGATACCGCAACTACCGTCAGGGTTGCGGTGATGATCCGGCGAATGATGAATGCGATCAGCTCTGCGCTCATTATACCGTGGGACTCCTTTACCCCTCAACCACCAGCGCTGTACTCTGATGTCTCTTCCAAAGCGGAAGGGAAAAATAGGCTGGCTGGAAGGCAAAAACAACCTCCCAGCCAAGACTCTGTGCTTTTCTGGGCGTGCTATTTCTCCAGCCAGACGTCCTGCAGAAAGTGCTGGAAGAAGAACATCGGACCCGGCTTCAGCCCTTTCACCTTGACCGATCCGGGCATGGCTTCTTTTATATGGTAGATCCACACCCGGGGGGCATCCTCGTATATGATCTTGTTGACTTCCTGGAACAGCTGTGCCCTGCGAGCCAAGTCCGTTTCCGCGGCGGCCTCATCGAGCAGTCTGTCCACCTCGGTATTCTTATAGTAGGAGAAGTTGCAGCAGCCGTCCGGCGGGGTGTTGGTTGAGTAAGCGAATGGAACCAGGGTTCCTGCCGCATCCGGAAAATCAGGGTACCAGAAGCTCATCGCAGCGTCCTCGTAGTTTCCCGCCTGAAGATGGTTCCAGAGCAGACTCGCCTCCTCCGACACCAGCTCCACATCCACCCCGACGGCCTTGTAGTATTCCTGAAGGACGACTCCCGTCTCCGCATCCGGAGAGTTTGCACCCACGAGAAGCTTCATTGAAAAACCGCCTCCATATCCGGCCTCTTTCAAAAGCCTCTTGGCTTTCTCAGGATCGTAGGGGTAGGGGTCTCGAACACCTTTCAGGGATCCCGCCATCGCAGGAGCGATGTCCGTAATGGCCGGATCGGCATAGCCACGGATGACCGCTTTGGTGATAGCGTTGCGGTCGATTGCATAATTGAGCGCTTGTCGCACCCGAACATCGTTGAAGGGGGCTTTTTTCATGTTCAAAGCGAGATAGTACACGATGTAGGTGCCGAAAATATTTGTGTCAAAATCCTCGCTCCCCTCAAGCTTCTCCACATTGGCGAAGGACATATTGTACACGATGTCCAGGTCACCGCTGCGAAGGCTGCTCAGCCTGGTGAACTCCTCAATTATGATCCTGAAAACCACTTTGTCCAGATACGGCTTGCCCTCTTCCCAGTAATCGTCAAACCTGGTCAACACCACCCGGCTGCCCCGTTCCCAGCTCTCCAGTTTGAAGGGGCCAGCCCCGATCGGTTTTTCGCCCAACCCGATCCCATACTTCTCGACCGCCTCTTTGCTGCTCACAGCTCCGATCGGCGTTGCAAGGGCATTCAGAATATCCACGACCGCACCGGTTTTTATCTGTACGGTCATCGAATCCAGCGCGTCAATGCTCTCAATCGGATCGAGCATCCATGCCATGGGTGACTTCGCCTCTGGATCAACGGCGAGCTGCATGCTTGCGATCACATCCTCGGCGTCAAGCGTGGTACCATCGTGGAACTTGACCCCCTCACGGAGATGCAGGACGATCGTGTTTCCGTCCTTCACTTCCCATGACGTAGCCAGCCCTGGCTCGATCTGGGCCTGTTCGTTGAAGCGCAGCAGAGTGTCCCAGATAGCCACAGCAGTAAGATTGTTGGATGCGTCATAGGCATGGTAATAGGCCAGGTTGGGAATCGGCCGATACACCCCGAAGGTCAGCGTTCCCCCGGCCGCCTTCCCCTTCTCGGCTGCAGGTGCAGCCGGTTCGGGCTCCTTCTTGCCCCCGGCAAACAACCCCGTGGTGACTGCAAGAAGCAGTACAACCACAGCGAGCACGACTATTTTCTTCATCTCATCCTCCTTTGTGTTATATTTCCGGTTCTCTCTCCAGGAAGCGTTCCTTTTCAAAGAAACCGGTTTTTAAAAAAAATGATCGATTGAGTACATATTTATCAAGAACCCCTTTTTTACTGAATTCAGGCAAAACGCTCAACCCTCCTGAAGCCCGAGAATGCGATTGATGTTCCCCTGAAATATCCTGTCCTTGATCTCAAGGCCCAGATGTGTGGACCGAATCCTGACGATTTCGAAGGCCATGTCCATGTAGGGGGTGCAGCTTCCGAAAACTATTCTCTCTTCCCCAGCCTGCTCGACCAAAAGCTCTATAAAATCCCGACGGTATACCCCTGATACGTCAAAGCACACATTCTGGCTTTCCCGCGCCATGATCAGGGCATCATCAAAGCTCATCCCGGAAATGTCCTGCTGTCCTCCGTGGGTCGCTATGAATGTCGTTTCCGGATGCCGATCTGCAAGATCCTGGACCTGAAGCGGATGAGAGACAACAGGGTAGCCAGCAGAAACATAGATCGGTACCTGTGCTTCGAGTGCCTCAACCACCCGGTCCACCTTCGCGGAGTTGATCTGGTAATTTTCTTCCCAGGGGTGGAGATGAATTCCCCTAAGATCGTATTCCTGCACAGCCGTGAGTGCCTGCTCCGGGGCCTGTCTGAGCAGGGGGTTCACCCTCCCGAAGCCGATCAGGTTTGGGTGCGTGCGCTGCAGTTCAGAGATAAAGCGGTTCGCCCTGTCAAAATCAAAATCAGGCGGCTTCAGCGGACGCACCACCGCTTTTTCGACGCCGCTTTGCCTCATCATCTCTAAGAGCTTTTGGAGACCAAGGGAGTTCTCATACAGGGAATCACCGATGAATACATTCGCATCGATCACGGCTTCAATTCCTCCCCACCTCCAGTCGGAGCAGCTCGGCGATGTTCTTCCAGAGCACCCGCTCCTCGACACCCGGTTCCAGATGCAGCATCCTGATCTTTTGAAGCTCTGAGATCGGATCCCCGGCGGGATTATCCGTGGCAAACACCACGCGATCAGGTCCGAGAAGCTCGACAGCCTGTCGCACAATTTCGGGGTAGGGAGTCGAAGAGGTGTCCAGCATGAGATTGGAATGCCGCTGAGCACAGCGGAGAATTTCCTCGGCGTGAAAGTACCCGCCCATGTGACAGATGATCGTGGTGGCTGGGCAGAGACCCGCCGCCCTTGCGATCTGCAGAGGAAGGGCAGGGATCTTGTCTCCGCAGTGGATGAACACCGGCACACCAAGCTCACCGGCCTTGCGGATCAGATCCACACACAGGGTTGAGAAGGGCTTGACCAGATTGGAGATGGGATGGAGCTTCAATCCCTTCATCAACGGGTTCTCCCTGATCGCCCTCTCGAAGATCTCTATCGATTGTTGCCCGAACTTGGGATCGATGCGGGGAAACCCGATCAACCTGTCTGGAAACTGAGCGACGTACCGCTTCAGGTTTTCCAGACCCGGAGAGGGGCCTGGCTCGTCGGCGTAGGGGGTGATGACAGCCATGTCGATCCCGGCCTCATCCATCAACGCGATGACCTTTTCTGGGGGATCATACCAGCCCCATATGTCATTTTCATCAGCATGGGCATGCGCATCGATGATCATGGCCGATTCCTATTGAAGCAGTTGTCACAAACATTCTATCAGAACAGTACATCCTGTCAATATAAATGGGCCCATTTGCTGTTCTCTGCTCCTTTACCGATATGCATCAGGTAAAAATCTGATTTTACCCTCTCCTGGCTGATGTTGTATTCGTCCTCCTCAGCTCTCCATCCTGTCTTCGTAACAGTAGATAAAGGCCAACCTGTATTACTGCACCAAACAGAACAACGGCAGCACAAAAGTAATACACAGCACTCATTGAATAGGTCTCATAGATCATACCACCCAGTGATGAGCCAGCGATGAGTCCGGCTGCAAGGAGTGATTCGTGCACCGCCATACGACCTGTACGATGAATGCTGCCCGACACCCCATGGAAGAGACTGTTGTTGTAACTGAGTGCCCGTAATCCTCCGACCAGTGCGATCATCACCGCCAGAACAATTGAAGAAGTGGTACAATTCATGAAAAATATGACAAAGGCGAGACATATCTGTCCCGCCACCATCTGCGATATCCGAAAGTGCCAGAATGTGGTTTGTCCTAAAAAAACAAATACAAACATGGAGATAAACGTACGCGACTGCATTAAAAGACCGATGCCTTCTTTTCTGAGGAAGAGCTCATCCCTTGCAAACACGGGAAATATGTTGATCAGGACTCCTATGACGATGAATGTGGTGAACATTCCTACCCAGCCCGGAAATCTGAGAAAAGTACTCATATCACCCCGTGAATTTTCTCTTTCCGGCGATACTTCAATATTTCTGTCCGTGCGTATTCTCGGGAGCACGTAACTTCCAACTGCAATGAGTATCCCAGTAAAGAAAAAGAGGGAGGATCCTGCATAGAGAGGAATTTCAGGTGAAATAGCGCTCAAAACGCCCGCGATAATCGGGCCGATGACAATCCCCATATTCCAAGAGATATTAAAATAGGCCATGCTCTTTCCCAGCCGACTGCCCTCAATATCCTGGGAGAGCCATCCCATGATTGGCGGCCAAAAAAACGACATTGCGATTCCGTATAAATCATAGTAGACGAAGGCGAACACGAACGTTTTTACATAGATTATGACGACGATAAACACGCACATGAAAATTGAAGATCCAATTAATAGATAGCGTGGAAAGACCCGATTGAACAGAGGGCGAATGAAAAGACAGCCAATCAAATAGCACAGTGACCAGAGCCCGGTGTAGTAACCAATCTGGCTTGGGGTCGCACCATGGATCTCTTTAATATAGAAAATGATTCCGAGCTCTATGATGCTGATTCCCGTAGACGTCAAAAAGACCGATGGAAAAATTATAAACGATTTTCCAATCCCTGAGTGCAATGCTTGGAGAGCCTTGCGGATCTGGCTGATATAATGTAAAGGCATGGCAAAAAGAAATCAAAAATCCTTTTTTCAAGAGATAAAAAACTGCAAAGTCAAACGCGCACAACACCCTAAGTGCGAAAAATCCCAATACGAAAAAAGCGTAAATATATGATTTTTATTTTTCCAGGATGTCCGGTCTTACAAACTCAATTCCTTCAGCTTGAATCCTGAGTGTCGGAAACAGTACGGGTTTCGTGATAAAGACAAAGCCTTCTTTTTGCGCAATGAATCCGTCCTCGGATTTTGTTCCGCTGATCGAAGGGTTCCAGCAGAAACACTGATTCTCCTGCACCTGCTCGGTGCTTTCGGCATTGCAAATATAGTCGCGGATATCATAGCCCATCGCACCACCCTGATGATGCAGCTTCCATTCACCCGAATACCCGAGTTCTTCATACAGTTTTTTTGCCCTAAGAAAAATATTGCCTGTTTTCTCTCCAGGACGGGTCTCCGCTATCATGGAACACTCTATGAACACATTGTCCCTGTACTGTTTCTTAAGTTTTTCATCAAGCTTTCCGAAGCTCAAAAGCCGCGTTATCGTCGTAATGAGCCCCCATTTCCGAGACATCACACAGAGCATCACATAGTTTTTGATCTTCCGCTCCGTGGGTATGGGATGCCGATACTTATACACCCGCTCATCGGCTGCAGCCTGGAACCCCACCTGGTCAATCCGGTGCTTCCACAACAGCCTCGTCAGCTCTCCAGTGATCTCAGCCTCACTCTCACCCGGTTTCATCCCCTGAAGCACGGACTCAACCGCCTCCGAGGTCTTCTCTCCCAACCACAAATACCGCTCTATCTCCGGTGCTGTGAGCGAATAGCGAAGACGGTTAATCTCCCCCCCGATGAAGCACATGCCATCAATGGGAATGTCACATCCGAGATCTTTTCTGGTCACCACCTTTTCGACACATTCCAGCTCACTCCCCTCGTACCACTCATAATCGAGAAGTGTGAACCCCAAATCTTCAAGTCCCTCCTCCTCCATGTTTCTATATTTCTCAATCCTGTTCGCCACACAAAACTTCTCTTTCTCGGTAATGAGCAAGGAGCTGAACCCGATGTCTGTGGAAATCGCAACCATGTTCATCCCGCCAGCGGTAAACCAGCTGTAATTCGGCTGCCTCTTCAAGAGCACTCCCTTTAAACCCATTGAATCCATCAAGGAGCGAAGACTTTTTTCTTTTATCGAAATTTCCTCTCTTCTATCCATTGCTACCCTCCTGATAAATACTCATTCAACTGCCCAGATCGAAAATGAATGCTTCTTCTAAATAGTGAATCATACACTTCATGGTCAGCAGGTCCAAATACTACACCTTTTCCAATGAAAACCGTAGTTCCAGCAATCTGCTTATGAAGCTACAATAAAATTTCCCTTACAAGCCCAAGAAAAGAGGTGTGCACATGACAATCAATTACTTTTTCTTTTCTTCATCTGTTCGCAAATCAACGTAACCACTTTTCTCCAAGCTCGCACACCCACAATAGACACCGACGAACTCACACGGCTCGTCAAAAGGATTTTTGTGCCAATGAACTTGTCCTCTGTGAGCCCAGATTGTCGTTCCCGGCCCGCATACCTGTTCGACATCTTTTCCATCTATTGTGACCCCGGCTATACATTGCCCTTTCACCACATACGCAACTTCATCTGCATTCATGTGTTTGTGTTTGTGATGCTGCGCACCTGCCGGGAAAATGCTGTGATTCCATAATGTGGTCGTGTTGTTCGGAACTGTATCTTCTGTGATTACATACTCCAATTTGAATTGAGGCATCAATTCAGTCACCTTCGGATCCTGTGGGATCTCCTTGTAATGCCAAAAATTCTTTTTGTACTTTGGTTTGAATTGTGACATAATTACCTCCTGTAAAATTTTTAGTTGTGGTATGTTTTCAACGATTTTTTACTATCCATATCGAACACATGCACATCTTCTTCTTCAAAGGATATTTTTATTCTTTCTCCAATCTTTGGAACAATTTCAGCATCTGATTTTATTACTAGCTTTATAGAATCCATATTTAGGTAAATATGATTTTCATTTCCCATATTTTCAACCAATGAAACAGTAGCGAAACTGATTTTCTCAGCATGAGAGGAACTATTATGCAAAATGATTCTAATCGATGAAGGTCTGATCCCGGCGATTATGGTTTTTCCCAAAAACGAAGACAAGTATCTTTTATAAAAGTTATTTGAGATTTCATAAGAAAATTCTCCGTTTTCCAGAAAATACTTATTATCCCTGCCTGTCACCAGAGATTCAATAAAATTCATCGGAGGTTTCCCAATAAAACTCGCTACAAATTGATCTTTTGGGTTGTTGAACACTTCCTCCGGAGTACCTGCCTGGTGGATAATGCCATCGCGTAACACAACCAATATATCGCCTACAGCCATCGCTTCTTCCTGGTCATGAGTGACATAAATCGTTGTCACTCCAAAACGTCTTTGAATTTTTTTAATCTCTGTTCTCAATTCACGTCGGAGCTTTGCATCAACTGCACTTAAAGGCTCATCAAGCAGAAATATTTTTGGTTTTCTCACCAAAGCCCTGCCAATGGCGACACGCTGAGATTCCCCGCCTGATAATTGATTCGGTTTTCTTTCCAACAATTTCAAGATCCTGAGAATGTGTGCAATTTCCTGCACCCTCACTCGAATTTCATCTCTTGAAAGGGGTGTAGTATGTTCTAATCCTAAAGACAAATTCTGGCGTACAGTCATATGGGGATAGAGAGCATAATATTGAAAAACCATCGCAACATCTCTATCTTTTGGCTCCTTATCGTTAATTAACTCATCATCGATGAAAATAGACCCCTCGGAAAATGTCTCTAATCCTGTAATGCACCTCATCAGCGTCGTTTTCCCACACCCAGATGGTCCAACAATCACTGCCAATTGCCCATCATCAACTTCCAAGCTCACTCTATCCAGGCATTTTACAGTACCAAAACTCTTACTCAGTTCTTTAATTGTCAGTTTTGCCATTATTCACCGCAACAATCAAAAATAATATTTTTATTTTGTCTAAAAGATGTAAATGCGCATAGAATATATTTTACCTCTTCAGTGCTCCGAATGTAAAACCGTATGCCAGATGTTTGTGTATGAAAATCCCGAATATTATAGTCGGTATTGCTGCTAAAATCCCCAGTGATGACTGAGGTCCATAATAAGTTCCCGCTTCATTGGAGAACAATTTAGCAAGCGTGAGTGTTATTGTTTCAACACCGCGGGAAGAGAGCGTCAAGGCAAAAGTATATTCTGTCCAATTGAGTATGAGCAAGAATAAAGTAGTTGTCATTAATCCGTTCTTGATTATGGGCAGCCATATTTTAAATAGAATTTGCCACTCTGAAAGACCATCAAGCATAGCGGCTTCTGTAAACTCATTCGGCACACCGTCCATAAATCCTTTTAACATCAAAACCGAATATGGAAGGGTAAACCCTATGTAAACAATGATCAATCCCCAATACGTATCAATGGCACCTATTAGTTGGAAGAAAATCATCAGAGGGATTATCATGGCCATGGGTGGAAACATTCTGGGCATTATTATTGACAGTAATGTGGAAGAACCTCCTGTCTTGAATCGGGACAAGCTGTAAGAACCCAACAATCCGATTATGATCGCTATGATTGTGCTTGTAACGGCTACGAAAACGGTATTGAGATATGGTATAAGGGCACTGGCATATGTTCTCACAAAAGCCCCTGAGCTGCCAAAGATGATAAAACGATAATTTCCTAGAGTCGGTTCAGCCGGGAGCCACGTTGGAGGATACGATACCCATTCATCAGCAGGCTTGAAAGAGGTCATAAGCATCCAAAATAGAGGAAATAGTATACATGCCGTTACGGCATATATAAACACATGAACAAAACCTTTTCTGACCTTGTATCTTGCTATGGTATCAGCCATTATTATCTCTCCTTAACCAAGACCGATCTCAGAGCCAAACTGAACCCCAAAAAGGAAATGAATAGGATTATCCATGCTCCTGCAGATATGTAAGAGATTCTGCTGTATTTAAAACCGACTTTGAATAAATAAAAAGATATGGTCTCTGTGAGAGTACCCGGGCCCCCGTGTGTGAGAAGATGAACTACATCGAAGACTTTCAATGCCTCCATCATTCTGATTACCAGAGCTATTATTATAATTCCTTTCAATTTTGGAAATTTTATTCGCCAGAAGATCTGCCATTCTGCCGCCCCTAATATCTGTGCTGCCCTTATTTCAGAAGTAGGTACGTTTACCAGACCTGAAAAGAGTATCAAAAATGTCAATGGGTACCAATGCCAAATTTCCGACATGATTATTGGTATTATTGCATACCGAGGATGGGAAAACCAGGAAACTTTAAACTCTGTATTCAAGATGATGCTAATTAACTGATTCACGGGACCGTTGGCACTGAATATCAGCCAGAAATTGTTTCCTATCACTATTGGAGGAATCATTATCGGTATGATCAATAAGGGGTAGAGCACCTTTTTCCCCAATATGTCGCCCGTTAAAATCGATGCAATTAACAAACCTATTGTGAACTCCACCCCCAAACAGATTAAAGAAACATAGACTGTTCTGGCAACAGCTTTCACAAACTCGGCATCCTTTAAAATTTTTAAATAATTACCCAGAAACACAAATTTAGACTCCCAAAAATTTAGGCCGAAAGTGGGTTGAAAATTCACCAAACTAAACCATATGACAAGTATAGTGGGAATTATTATCAAAAAGAGCAAAATAATGTTAGTAGGAAACAGCATGATTATATTTGCAGGTATTTTTATCTTTCTTTTGATTCGTTCACTCACGGATGTAATCTCCTTCCCTGATCTCTATCGAAAAGAAAGATACGATTTTCTTTAAGTTTTATTTTCACTCTTGCATCCAATTCAGGTCTTATTTTTGGTGAAGTTATTGCGATGACCGGTTTTTCCTGCTCCAGAGCCAAATAAAGTTGATTTCTATCACCCAGTAGTTCTATTGCACTTACAGTCCCGAATCCATCCTCTATTATATTATCTTGCACAATGATATCTGCCGGCCTCACTCCGAGCATTACTCTGGCTTTCTCAGGATGGTAACAATCTTTCACATTCACGCTTAACCCTGCTCCCTGAAACAGCGACCCTTCCTTTCCTGGAATAATGATTCCATCGATTAAATTCATAGGAGAAATACCAAAAAATTCAGCGACGAATATATCCATTGGCTTGTTGTATATTTCTCTCGGGTGCCCTTGCTGCAGCAATTTTCCATCTTTCATAATTATGACCTTTGTCGCAGCGGATAGAGCCTGTTCCTGATCGTGAGTCACATATATAAATGTCTTCTTCACATTTAGATGCAATCTCTTTATCTCTGTCAACATTTCCAACCTTAGATTCGCATCTAAATTTCCCAAAGGCTCGTCGAACAAAAAAAAGGAAGGTTCAGTAATGAGTGTTCTGCCAATGGCTACTCTTTGCGCTTCTCCACCGCTTAATAATCGCGGCTTCTTATCCAGAAGCTTGCTTATCTGTAATTTGTCAGTGATTTCTTTTACTCGTTTTTCCAGATCTTTCTTATTCTTTTTAATCTCCAGTCCGAATGAAATATTTTTTCTTACGGTCATGTGCGAGAAAAGCGCGATATCTTGAAATACCATCCCAATATTTCTATCTCTCGGGGAAAGCTCGTTAAAGAGCTTCCCGTCTACCATCACTTCTCCCTTATCCGGTTTAACGAAACCAGCAATAATATTAAGCAAAGTAGTTTTACCACTACCGGATGGTCCGACAATTACACAAAATTCTCCATCCTGGATTTGTAAATTGATCCCATCCAGAGCTTGTACATCACCGTATCTTTTAGAGATGTCTCGAAGGACCAATCCTGGCATTCGAAAAAAAACCTCCGTTATATTTTAGTGAAAGAAATTAATTGTGTAATCCTTAAAGTTACGAAATACGGCTACAAACATGTAGAAAAAAATCAGGAAGATTATTAATTGAAAAGTAATGAATGTGATTCTCTATGATCACAAATTAACCGAAGCAATCTCATACTCAGTGAGATTGCCTTTTTCCTACCGAAAAGCCAACACCCTTCTGCAAAACGGCCGTGCTCATATAAAGCCCGGCCGTCTGCTCAGCCCCACCTAATTTTAAAATCCAAAAACAAAAGTATGTATTCTTCCTTACCTACAGCACGATACTCATTTCGCGAATGATTCTGTCACCTAACAAAGATATAATACTCATTGTATTTTTTTATTTGAATCCGAGCCATTTCTGTACAGGGGGCGCATACATCGCTTTCAAGCTGTTCCAAGATTCTATCTGTCCCTCTCTCCCGTATCTCTCTGTTATTTCTTCCCATTTCTTTGCAACTTCGTCCATAGCCAGTTTGGGCTGTTTTGCCCCTTTGAGCACCGCTGAAACTGCTTCGAGAAGAACTCCACTGTATTCAGCACCACCCCTCATCGCTATTGCAGGAAAACAGTGGGCGACCTGCCACTTTTGATTTTCCATCCATTCATCCATGTATATGCCGCCATTCTTTCTTCGAATCTCGGGAAACTGTTTTTCATCATAGTTGCTGGCTTTGGCCACATCGTACCACCCGCCTGGTGTGAGTGCCACCCTGGCGTTCATTGCTGCACCGCTCATCCACTGCGAGTAAAGATACGCCAGTTCTTTGTACTTAGAGTACGCTGACACTGAATAACCCCATCCCCAGTATTGAGGTTGTGGACTTACCAATTCCCCATCAATCATCCTTCCTGGATGTGGAGCGTACGTTACTTTCCCGACTACCTTTGATATGGATGGATCTTCAAATGCTGCCTGTGCCCAGGTCATTATTAACGTACAATAGACTTTACCGTTTGCGAATGCCTCCAGAGCTCTTGCAAAATCGAATTCCAGCGTCCCAGGCATCGCAAATTTTAAATTTGCTTTCATTTCATTAAGAGCCTTCACTGCCTGGGGCGAATTGATATTGGGCCGCATGTTATCATCGAAAAACGCAATCTTTTGGGAAAGGAACCTGGAATAGAAGTCGAATGCAGTCTCATCCAATCCCCAGCTCATTGCCATGCCATAATGATCCTCATTCGGTTTGTGGAAAAACTCAAGCTGATCCCTCCATTCTTCCACGGTCTTCGGCTTCGCTAACGCATAGCCATACTTGCTCTCGAATTTCTTTTTATTGTCTGGATTCTCCAACCAATCCTTTCGTAAATAAAGGGTAGCAACATCTGTATCTGAGAACAAGAAATAGTAATTGCCTGCATATTTCATATATGATTCCAATCCAGGCAATATCCTGTGTGGTGAATTAGGATCTGTGATCTGAGGTTGATACTTGTTGATGTATGGATTCAAATTCTCAATTACTTTTGCCTCAGCAAGATCTGGCACCCACTGCGGGCATAACATAAACACATCATATTTGTCTGTCTTGGTAATAGAAACATTCATGAGCTCTTTAAACCAATCCGGCCACGGCACTGTATGTGTCTCCAGTTTTATTCCAGTTTCTCTTTCCCATTCAGGATAAAATGGTTCGAAATCTGGAACATTATCAGGAGATATAAGAAGCTTAAGAGTAACTTTACCCGGCATACCTTTCGCGACTTCCCTGGCCGCCAAAATGGCATCCTTCTCTTGCTTGATCGGATATTGAGGGAGGGGATATGGCAAACCCTCGGTGACTATTTCCCCTGATGGAATTGCTTCCATTTCAGGAGCAACTTCCTCTTTTTTCCCTCCTGCAATTGAAAACTGCACAACGGAAAAGACAAAAAGCAGAGCAAGTGCACTTACAACAAACGTTCGACCATTCATTTTTTCCTCCTCATATTTTTCATATATATTTTCCTCA
>Ga0180438_10006757_pt1 | contig 15390 bp, 15 predicted proteins | sample SS_ome_12_FD_132455 | JGI IMG/M metagenome (GOLD analysis project Ga0180438, IMG submission 132455) | Hypersaline lake sediment archaeal communities from the Salton Sea, California, USA - SS_3_D_2 metaG | ecosystem: Environmental > Aquatic > Non-marine Saline and Alkaline > Hypersaline >...
GAACTTCTTGATAAAATAGTAATAGATGACAAGGAGATTAATGAAATTGAAAAATACCAAAAAATCATCAGAGAAAAGATATCTAGCGATAGAGTTAACAACAACACAAGCGTGTAATTTTAGATGTGAATACTGTTTTGAAAATGATTATTGCACACCAGATGATAACATAGTAACCAATCGTTTAGATGAAGTAATAGAATCTCTTAAAAATCTCTTTGCATCTGAATTTTTTGAAGAAAATTTTGGATTGGGAAAGATTACTTTTTGGGGTGGTGAACCTACACTTAACACGAAGTTAATTGAAAAAGTTGTTGACGCATTTATAGATGATAAACGCATTGGATTTTTTATTTACACAAATGCCAGTAGAATGAAAGAAATGTTGCCAATATTTAATAAGTTAAAAGGGGAGAAAATAAAAAACGAACCAAGATTTACTATCCAAATATCGTATGATGGAAATCCAGTTCATGACATGAGAAGAAAAACTAGGAGCGGAGAACCTTCCTCTAAAATATGTTTAGAATCTATGAGATTGTTAAAAGATAATGATGTACCATTCGCATTAAAGGCAACTTTAGCGCAGAAAGATTTCAAATATTTACCGGACATTTGGGATGACTTTGAAAAACTCCATAACGAATTTGGAACATCATATTCTTTAACATCTGATTACGAAAATCCAGAAATATATAAATATTGGGACGAAATAGAGAAATCTTTGTTAGAAGTTTCCAAAAAAGAATACTATTTTTATAAGAAACATAAAAGGTTTCTTTCTAATTTATTTAAAGGATCTAAGAGATTTTGCTCCGCTGGTAAGAATATGTTTACAATAGATATAGATGGAAGAATGTTTCTATGTCATGGCTGTCTATATTCAGATTCAAAAGAAGATTTATCGTTTTCAAGTATATTTGAAGATGATTTCATAGAAAAGATTAAAGAATCTTATGATAAATTTTTTATAACAGAACGGCAACCAGAAGAATGTGAAAATTGCGTTGCTGGTTTATGTATAAGATGTAATACAAGAAAATATACTTCAAGTAACAAAGAGGAATTTCTAGATAAATGGTATGATTATACTTCCCAAAAAGATCTTTGTGACTTTTATAAAATGCTTGGAAGAATAGGAAGAGCCTTGATGGAAATTCTCAAGGAGGAAAAAATATGGGATGCACACTCGAATGTCCCGGAGACATTGGATGTCCAGCAAACACAGACTGCTCAGGAAACCAACCAGAATGTGGGGGAAACCAAACTGCCTGGACTACAGACTCAACAGTCGTAGTGGGAGTAACTTTAGTTAAAGCTGCTCACGTACAAGAAATGCAGGATGCTCTTATTGCAGAGAGGACACATCCACTTAGAAGAGGATATTCTCTTGCGTGTGGTGCTAACTGCTCTGATGCAACTACAGTAGTTTTTAGTAGAGTTCCTGTTACGGGAGATGTAGTTTTAGCAGATGATTGGAATGACGTCACGGATTATAACAATTCAATACAATATAACATCGTTTGTACTCTTGATGCAGGACTATCAGAAAATCCATATACCATATCTCCAAGTAAAAATGTTGGAGATTTAATAACAAAGGATCAACTTGATAGATTGAGGTCGGACATTAATCAAATTGAGTACGCATGTATATGTAATGCATTTTGCAGTTGTAATATAAATTGTGGAAACAATGCTGAATGTCCAGAAGACGGACAACCATACTAATCTTTGGAGGAATTAAGAAATGGTGAAAAAGAATTTTACTATTGAAGTAGTGCAATACAATAGACTTAACTACAAGGTTACTAATGTTTATTTTGAAGAATATAAATATCTGATGCCTGGAAAGAGTTTCTTCGACGTTCCAGATGATATAGCAATGCAGATAAAAGCCGATGTATTTTATGGTAACATTGTTACAATTCGTAAGAAAGTACTGGAGAGTGGAATCTTTACAGCAGACGATTTTACGATCTCAAAAGTGTCTAAGTTTGAAACTACCAAAAATAGGGCAATAATAAAAGAAAAAAGTGCTATTGCAGCACTCGCAGTCAATACTTCATTTTTTGAAATTTATGAATTTATTGCTGTAACCGGAATGCTGGCTTCTCAAGGAATTTTTATAACAAATGAAAACAGAGAAGAAACGTATCTAAATATTATCAATACAGGAGATGAAGAACTAATTTCAGCTTTAGAGACTTATCTGGAGATAAAAGATACAATGGACACCCTCTTCAAAAGATATAAGAACAGAGTGGAATATCTTAAAGCATTAGAGGGCACAGAGGACGAAAAACAACTCACATCAGTTTTAAAGGCTTGGGATAGGGAATGATAAGATTTTTTGATTCTGCTATCATATATTATATCTACAATTCTAATTTGAATGGTTCAATTCTCAATGCCTATGAGTATTTTATCTGTGCTTATCAATATAATCCAGATATTAAGTTGATTTTTCTAGAGGCGGATGAAGAATGTATAGACCATTTTACCAGAACAGTTGAAGATAGATATATGTTAGATGATATACCATTATATAAAGAAAATGTTATTGTAATGAAAAGAAGAGATTTGTTAAGATGCCAGTTCAATAGACTTTTAGCTCTAGATTATGGAAGTATGGATAAGCTTAAAGGATTGGTAGCTACTAAAGAGCTTTTGATCATTACAGAAGTAATGCCACATCAGAAAGAACTCATATTAAGAAAGGATCTTTATCCAGTAACTTATTATGGAGAAATGCCGTTTCACTACTGGGATGTTAAATATAGAATGAAATTTTTATTTGATAGATATAAACCACTGAAAAAGGTTGAAGAGGCAATATATGTCAATTCACCTGAAAACAGAGACCGATCCTTTCTAGAAGAGTTGGATTTACCAGACAAACCTCTTATTTTTAAAGCAAGAAGACACCAAAATAATTTATTTGAATTATTTGATACCTATGTTTATTATCATGCAAACAAATGGTTTGATCCACACCCTAGAATGATACTTGAGTGTGCTCACTATAAAAAAGATATATTCTATTTTAATAAATACAATGTAAAAGATGGAAGCTACTATCGATTTAAAGATTGGAAAGAAAGAGGTCTTGAAGATAGAACACTAACAAAGGAAGATGAAATAATAAGGAAATTGATATGAGCAAATTTACATTTGTTTTTCTTGGTAATGGACGAACAGGTACAACGAGTATTTGGTCTGGTTTTAGGAACCACTCTCAAGTATCGTGTTCAATAAGAAAAGAAAGACTACTCCAAATCCCACCTGATGTTTTTGACCTTGAGTTTTATATACCACATAATTTCAATACAACGGAAGATACGAAAGTACTACTTGATGGATCTCCCGGAATATCAAGAGTACATCTTAATTTTTTTGATTTAATGAAAAAAAATAAACATACTAAAAGAGTTTGCCACCTATACACGGTTAGAGACGACGAGGAAAGAATCGATTCTTATTTTATCAATTTAATTTCAGCATATTATAGACACATGATATCAGCCCCTTGGTGGATCGGAAGAGGAGATGAAATAATATATGAAAACCTTCTCATGGAATTGGAGGATGAGCTAAACACTTTTAAAAATCTAGAGAATGTTGAGAAAATAATAGGAAAAGAGAACATGTTTCTTGTTAGAATAGACAAATTTAACAAAAATATGGAAAAAATACAAGAATTTCTAGGACTAAACTACGAGGATATAAGAATACAACAATTAAACAAAAGGGCAGAAAAGTTTAACAACATTAAATGTGTCAGGTTGTTTAATGAATATAAGAAAATAATTCCAAGAGAATTACTGTTGGATAAAATAAAAACTAATAAAGAACTGATATACGAAAGGTACAAGGTTCATGAGTGATACAATGATAGCTCAAGCTTTGGTTGGTATCCATGATGGAACTGGAAGACTAACTGGTACTTTTACTTCCATGACGGATGCATTTATAAATCTTCGTAGATTTAAAAAAAATGTTAGAATAAAGACATTCATTAAAATGCGCCCAACTCAATGGATGGATCTTTGTATCAAAAACTCTCATTTCGGTTCGAACAAGATAACCTTGAGTATGCAACAAGATAAAAACTTTGACAGTGAAGTTATTATATGTTCTGCAAGATTCCTCATTGATGTTCTTTTGTACGGTTTGAATGTCAAATGCAAGAAAGTTATTATATTTGATAGTTTTGACGTTGCTTGTAACAGATATTTTCCAGATAAAACGTTTAAAATACCATTTCAGTTTGAAAAGTATTATTTTTTGGCAAATCCAGCTAACATGGAAGTTTTTGAGAAACACTTTGAGTATTATCATAAGTTTTCAAGTGAAAGAATGGATACCATAACATTTCCAGAATCACATTTCTATTACAGTAGAAAGTCAAAATGGTATATAAAAAATGCAAGGCGAAGTTGGTTTGAAAACATTGGCAAAGGTATATTTGAGAGATTATATAAGAATGTAAACGTGTATTATAACACAAGCGGAATGAAAGTAAAGGATGGTCTTTATTATTATTTGAATTTGTTTGATATAGATGCAACAAAAAATCAATATCCGTTAAAAATATCCAAAGACGATATAAAGAATAAACTTATTATGAAGGAGGATGATTTAATACTAGACCTATTATGAAAGTTTACTTTATTCAATTAACTTTAACTAAATCCTGTAACCAAAAATGTTATTATTGTGATGTCTATGAAAAGGAAAGAGAAGTTGAAGTGAATCTATCCTTTTTACATCACATACTCAATTGCCTTCCAGATAATACATTGGTTGAATTATCAGGAGGAGAACCGGGACTAGTAAAAAATCTCGATGAGGTATTTCAAGCTTGTTATGATCACCCCAATGTAAAAGCGATCCAGCTTATGTCAAATGGTTTGGTAAGAAAAATTGGATACGACTGGATAGATAAAGTAAAATATAACGAACACTTAATATATGAAATAGATGAAAATAAAATAATGAAGTTTTACAATCTTCCCATTGTAGAAAAATCAAATATGCATTATGTCATAGTAACAACTCAAAAAACAACTAAATCACTAATAAAAAATTGGAACGACTTTGAATTTGATAGAGATATGTTTTGGATCAAGCTTATGAATCCAAAGACACATGACTTCTCAGAATACACCGACGATCTAATAAAACTGTTCGAATTAAAAAAGGATAATAATTCTATAGACATGATAAAATTTTTTAAAGGAGAGACCTCTTTAGAATTTCAAAGAAGCTTATGTTTTCGACAATCTCCGCAACCAGCTATAGATTTAGAATCTAAAGAAATTGTACACTGTGCTACTACTTTGATGAAAAGTCAAAGAGAACCTTTTACAAAAGAAAACATGGAGTTGAACTACAGATGTAAATTGTTTAATGATATCCAACACTGTAAAAAGTGTTATACATTTGATATGTCAGCACAAAAGATGGAAGATATAATGAACTCAATAAAAGGGTTACCAGTGAATAGGAGGATAGATGAAAAGATGTATTTTGGACTTTAAAAAAGAATATCTTGAAGGTTTGCCAGAAAGAATAGAGACAGAACATGAACTATGGGTATCAACAGGTAAAAATGAAATAACCAATGAACTAGAAAATAAATTAGGAGAAATAGTTGGAAGAAGCGTATCGGTTGTTAATAGTGGCACATCAGCTTTATTAGTATCTTTGCTTCTTCTGAATATACAAAACGGAGATAAGGTTGCGATATCAAACTATGGATATCCTGCTGCTTTAAATTGTGTTAGATTTCTTGGTGCTGAACCTGTGTTTGTAGACATTGAGATAGAAACTCTATCGATGAGTCCACGCGATCTACAAGAAAAGATTAAAGGTACAAAAGCAGTCATTGTGATTGAGAACAATGGATATGTTGGAAATCATCTAAATAAAATAGAAACCATCTGTATAGAAGAAGGAGTTCCACTTCTTGAAGATTCTTGTGCATCATTTGGTCAAAACAACGCTGGAAGGTTTGGAGAAATTGCTACTCTGTCCTTTGGCCCAACAAAAATAATTGGTTGCGGAGAGGGTGGTGCTGTAATATCAGATAAAAGTGAGAAGGAAAAGATCAATGGTATTATATCAAAGATGAATTTGAGACTATCTCCGATATTACAATACATTTTGTTGAAGCAACTGGAAGATTTTGATCAAATTGTTAAGAATAGAAAAGAAATAAGGAGTCTTTACGACATTGATTTATTTCCCGGAAGTGGTGGTGGATATATGTCAAAAAATCCAGTCATGCTTTCAAATATGTTAGATAGAGCGGCAATAGAATATCTACATCAGTATTATCCTTATCAAGAAGAAACTCCAAAATCTAGGTATGCATTTCAACATTTTTTTGATCTTCCTCTACACAACAAACTTAAACGTGAAGACATCAAAAAGATATCAACAATCGTAAGGATATCAGAAAAGTGAAGCTATATTTTATGGGAGTTGAAGATTATTTTCCGCTGGCTCAATCCCTTGGAGGATTCTTAAACACTGAAGTTTCTATAATTGATGAGGGTGAAGCCTATAATTTTTCCTTTGATAAAGATGACATAATATATCCAAACTATTTTATAGAGGGTGAGTTGGTTAAATTGTTTGATGATTGTATCGTTGTTGCACCACATACAAACATATCAAAGAAATGGGATAATAAAATTTATCAATATGAAAACTTAGATGTACCAAAGCCAGACTTCACAGTTCATGAGAATCTATTTAATTTGATAAGTCATCTGATTAGAAACAAGAACCAGACATTTGTCATAACAACTGAATATGGAAATGAAGGTTCTGCTTCTATGCTGTTTGATAAAAATCACGTCGATGTATATAACAGATACATAAACATGAAGGAGCATAAATTTAGATCATCGATATATTTTTCAGAAAGTATTGGGGTTGCTGTCAATATGGTGTTGTTCAAAAATGATATTTTTCTAGCTCCAATAACTCAACAAAAACTTAATGGGTTGAAATACATAGGAGGTTTCTACCCTCCTAGAATAAATTCAAACATCAAAGACAAAATAATAGACTATGCTCAAAAGGTAGGTAGAATTCTTATAGCTGATGGGTACAAGGGTTTATGTGGTATAGATTTTATTGTCAATGATGATTCCGTTTTATTAGCTGAAATAAATCCAAGAAAGACTGGAACTGCCGTTGCAGTTTCAAAAATGCTAAGTTACTCTCTTTCTGTTCTTGAATATTTAGCTGTAACTAATGAGGAAAAGCCATCGGTCAAGCAAGACACATTTGAATGGGAGATATAAAATGCTACCAATGTACTTAAAATATAACTGGGTGTGGAATTTTGATTATCCCGATCCAGAAGAACCAGAGTATAGACATATACTAGATTTTGCAGTGGAATTAGACCAGATATATCAAAAACAAATAGATAAAATATATGAAAAGTATAAAAATCCAGTTTTTATGTTAAGTGGTGGAGTAGATTCATCTCTAGCCGTTGCTTATGCCAAGGATAGAAATCCTGTAACTTTCTCATTAGAAAATTGGAATGAAGATGATCAACCCTATGTTAATGCTGTTGTGGACATTTTGAATTTAAAAAACCACATAAAAATTACAACTCTTAACGAAATAACAGTAGATGATATTGTAAAAGTTCAAAGCTTTTTTGATCATCCTCATTCAAGATTATTATCTTTCTTCTGGTACTTAGCGGCTAAAGAAATTAAAAATCTGGACATTGATGCTGATGTTATAATCACTGGTGCTGGACCTGATCATTACATGATGGAAGATGTAAACTCATATATTGTATCTTTGGCAATAAAAAGAAAGGAATACGACTTAGTAAAAGCGATAAAATATAAGAAACAAATCAAAAATAATTTTAAATCAGCTACAAGCAAACCATCTGAAATATTTAGTGATTACTATGAAGATCTATTTGAGTGGAACCAATTTCCAGTGACCTTTCACGATGAAGAAGTAGAGAAGTTAGGACAAGAGCCTTTCAAGTTTAAGCTGAGAGAGGAAAACATTTTTCACATGGATTCTATGTTATGTAGGGCAAAAGAATTAACTTATCAGTATTATCATGATCTAACGTCTGTCTTTGGTTACAACTTTAATATGGATGTATTCTCAAACGAAGAAGCTAAAGCCGTCTATAGGAAAATACCAATAGAAGCTAAAAACTGCCTTGGACTTTCCAAACCTATTATAAGAAGGATAGCCAACGCACATCTACCACCAGAAATATCATCAAGGGATAAGGAGGATTGGCATCCTATAATTGAGAAACATGACATGCTGATTGGAGAACTATTTTTTAACTACCCAATTCGTTTAACCTGTCTTGAGACTTTACTCGATCATTTTCTCTATGACCGTAATAGAAAGATATATAACTATTTTGACTATAAAGACCTAAAGGCTCATTTTCGGGAGCTAGAATATAACAGAGTCAGCTCCAAACTATGGAATTTAATTAATCTATCTTGCTGGTTGGAGACCAAAACATGAAATTAAGATGTTTTTCGTTCGTTGGCAACACCGAATATTGCTGGAAGAATGCTCTGATAAATATCGTATCTCTTAGAGCCTATCTACAACAGATGATGCCCGAAGTTCGTCTGTCTTATAACATTGTTGAAATTGAATGGAACCTTCGGTATAGAATGACAGACCAAGACATCAAAGATTGTATTGAAAATGGACCATCGTATTATTATCTTGGTGAATATATCTATGGAAAAACCATGAAGGAGCTTATAGATCTTGAATCTATTTTAAAACTCTATGAGAATTTCAAAAACTCAAATGATCTTCTAAATGATATAAAAGTCAAACAACCAAAGGCAATAGAGAATATAAAGAAGCTCTGCGATAGAAAAGTAGACTATGATTATGTTTGTTTCACTCTCTATGATAACTTTGCTTTTTATATACTTCTAGCTGCATTTTATCTTAAGATTAACAATCCAAACATCAAGATTATATTCGGTGGAGTCCATGTAAATATTTCAGAGAATGTTGCTAAGTTCTATTCTATGATGAATGGAATCGATTATGTTATCATGGGAGATATAGAAAATGGAGTTGAAATGGTGCTAAATGGAAATCTTCAAGAGGGTTTGTCTAAAGTTTCTCCATTTGATATGTCAACATTGCCATCACCAGTTTACAATAAAATAGATAGCATTATAACAAAGGGAAATGTATCTTTAACAAGTGCCAGAGGTTGTCCTAATCAGTGTGGATTTTGTGTTTCCAACAACGAGAGACTTCGTGGATCAGATTTAGATGTTTTTCTTAAAGCAGTGAAAGACAACCAATTAGAACACAACAAATTTCTCACTATGCCAGACCCAATACCAAACTTCACGAAGAATAGGTTTCGTAGGCTTGTCAAAGGGCTAATTGATATAGACAACAAACTTGCTGTGAATTGTGAACTAGTATTGCAGAATCTTGAAGAGGATATAATAGAACAGATGCCAAAAGCTGGAATTCACGCTGTATTTACTGGAGCAGATGTCTGGTCTCCTACCTTAAGAAAAAAGATTGGGAAACCAGAAATAGATATTAAAAGGACAATAGAGATAATAGACGCAATAGTTGCCCAAAAGATCGATCTATATATTTCTTGGATATCAGCAATGCCTATGGAAACAAGAGATGAATTCGAAGAAGATGTTGAGTATAAGATGATGTTGGCTGATAGATACTCTCCATCTGATGTGTGGATGTGCAATACAACCTGTCTAATCATTGCTGGTTCTCCATTTTATAAGAATCCTGAAAAATATGGAATAAAAATAGAGTTTTGGACTAATCCTAATAAGAAGCTTCCTGAATTTGACGAAATAATATCTAAAATGGGAAGATTTGTAGAATATGAAGAACCAACTTATGAAGAAATAATGTATAGATACAAGAGACTACAGGAATTCTGTACTTTTGTACCTGAAAAATCAGAATTTGTAATTAGGGGGAGAAATGAGGGTTGAATATTCTTTAACACCAACAGATCAGGTATTTTATATGAAAGGTACAGCTTCTAGAATTTTAACTTCTAATCTAATCAATAATCCTAATATTGAGCTGGTACACTCAAACGCCTGTCTAAATGTTGACTACAGATTCTACAAGTATATGCAGAAAAACTATGAAAGAATAAGAGCAGAACTTCCTTTCAACCTCATGATATCAACTCATCCGTGGCTAATATTTACAACAAAATATATTCTAACAGATGAGCATCGTAAAACAATAACAGAACATTTCAAAGAAGAGTATGTGATGCTGACGATTTCTCATCTTTTAGACCTTATAACAGTTAAATACCTGTTAAACGATAATAGAAAAGTTATTGTTGGTGGTTCTACCCTGATTTTATTCGGTTCAAAATACATACGGTACATATTAGAACTAATGGGAGCTAAAAATTTACATAATCTTCTATTAATTCGTGGTTATGTAGATATACACACTGATCTTTATCCTCTCATAAGAAAATGGGAAGATTGTGAGATTGTTATGTCAGATCCTCAAAGCTTTTGGGATTGCAGGGAAGATTATATTCAAAAGTATAACAAATTTGCAGACATGGTTTATCGAAGAGATCACAAGTTTGACAACAGGTTTAGCTATGTCACTTCACTCCTGACTTTAGAATGTTGGTGGGGGAAATGTATGTACTGCTCTTATAAAGATCTTCCTGTTTTTGATTTTAGAGATAAGACTGAAAGAATGAGTGAAGCTTTGATAGATATTCTTGGAAGATACAATGAAAATTCTCTGAGATTTACTGACAGTTACTTTGAGTTTGATGAACAAAACCTATCCCTTCTGGAAAACTTAACAGATTATGATATCAGAGTGGTCGGTGGTGTCCATAGGATGGTCGATAAAGAGTACGTAAAGAACTTTAACAAGTATTCGCAGATGATAAGCTTAGGTTTAGAATGTGCAGAAGACGACTGTTTGAAAAGAATACGCAAGGGTACAAGTGAAAAAATGATATGGAAAATGGTTGACAACATGGTCAAATATGTTGATAGAGGAAAGAATATAATATTCTGCACAATAGCTGATCTTCCATTTCGTAATGAAGACACAGTAAGAAAAAACTACGAAAATCTTATGAAAATCAAGAGAATTTTGGATGATAATGGATTCAAACGGGCCTATTTTAACTTCTCTTTGTTACAAATTGATGAAACTAACAAAGATCGCATGTTTTCACTCTCTCCTTACATTAGTCCACATTCAACTGAAACCAGTGGAAGATATAAATTCTTTGAATACATAACTGACCATGATCCAGTCTACATGAAGAAAATATTTATGCCATTCACCAGATATGACGACAAAGGAAATAAATTAAGATCAGACTACGATATAATAGGAAAAGAGATTGAATACCTTATCAACACAAAGGAGGAACTGGATGCAAGAGGTTGTTGAGAAATATCTTAAATGTGGTCACTCTTATGATTTTGATTATGAAGATCCACCAGAAATAGATTATGAAGCTGATCTTATAGAATCCTGCATGTGTCTGGATAAAATGGCAAAGGAAAAGGTTCTGAGTACACACCATGAATACCAAAATCCAGTTTATCTGCTAAGTGGTGGGTTGGATTCAAGTTGGGTTGTGTCTTATCTCAAGGGTATGAACATAGACACGGTATGTATATCATCTTGGAATGAACCTGATGTTGAATACGCAAAAATAATGTCAGACTTTATAGGGTCTAAACACAAGGTGCTATCAACAATAGACCTGAAAGTAACACCAGATCTTCTTCATAGTTATGTTCAAAGATCTGATCTTCCAACTTGCTTGCCCATTGGTCTTTTTTGGTTTCTGGTTTCTACAATAATATCTAAAGAGGACCGATATGATGGTATTATCACAGGTGATGGAATAGATACAACTATGATTGAAGATCCTGTAGAACAGTGCATACGACTAGCAATCCTCAGAGGAGAATATTCCATTCAGAAGTGTCAAAAGTATGCAAGAGATAGTTATTTAGGAGAAGTAAAAGGCTGGATCAAGGATTTGTTTAGAGATGATCCATTTCCAAAAGAATACATCGGAAACTTTAGATCAATTTATGATTATCTCTTTACCGATGAAGAAATTGCAGAGTTAGGATTAAATGTTTTTCAATACCAATTAAGAGAGGAAGATGTTTATCATCTGTTTCAAGTCTTTCTGGAATATAAGAAATCTACAAACAACATGTTTTTTGGAATGTCCGATGTAGAAATGAGAAGTCCTCTGTTTGAAAGTCCGATTGATCATTACTGCATGAGGCTTCCATTTGAAATGAGAGAGTGTGCAAATATAAAGAAACTACCAGTTAGAGAGATATGTTTTAGAAATGGTGTTCCTGAAGAGATTTTCAAGAGGAAAAAACTTGATTGGAAGTCTCAATATGCTAACAGAACTGGAGAATTTAAGAGATACCGTCTTCCTTTTGATTATTCTGTTAAGTTAGGTGATATGAGAGAACTTATCTCTGAATATTTACACGACCCAAACAAGAAAATATTCAATCTAATAAATTTTGATAAATGTAATAAACATACGAAACAGAGTAAAATGACAATGAAAATTTGGTCACTGCTTTTACTCTCAATGTGGATGGAGATAAACTATGAACCAATTTCAGTTTAAGAAATTTGCAGTGGATCTTACAAACAAATGTAATTCAAACTGTGAATTCTGTGCTAGAAAATCAGGTTGGATGGGAAAACCTCAAGATTTGAGCGTTGAAGTCTTCAAAAAGATATTCAATCGTATCTATCTTAAAACTCTCAATCAGATATTATATAATGGAAATGTTGGAGAGCCAACTCTATCAAATAATATATTTCCCATTACTGAGTATGTTGCTAACACATTTGACAAAATCTTATTATGGGGTTCAACCAACGGTTCCACTCATAATAAAGAGTGGTGGGCAGATTTTGCTCGTCTTTATTCATTCAATGGAAGAAATATTATGAGGTTTGCAATTGATGGTATTGGAGATACCAATGCAATATATAGAAAAGGAACAAAATATAAAAAGATAATAGAAAACTTAGAAGCTTTTATTGGAGCTGGTGGTATTGCTCAATGGCAGTTTCTTCTATTTGAACATAACGAACACCAAATCGAAGAAGCTAGAAGGTTGGCAAAAGAGATGGGGTGTGTTGAGTTTATACTTTTGAACTCAAGAGAATACAACGATGAATTTCGTAAGCCTAAGAGTATGCCCGTTGAAACTAAAATGGAGATGTGCGCCAAGAGTCCAGAAAATGATTTCTATTGTACAGCACTTCATGATAAATGTCTGTATCTTAGTCACGATGCAATAGTGTCACCTTGTTGTGATTATGCCATATATTCTCAAGTTTTTATTAATCTTGAAAAATATCCAGCAAAAATGTATATTGAGTATCTTAGGAGTAAAGACTTAATGGATATGAATAAATCAAATTTAAATGAAGCGGTGAATAGTCCATTTTTTAAATACGTCTTTGAAAATATGGATAAGTTACCAAGATGCATTAAAAGTTGTAAAATATATCAAAACAATTACAATTCAGATTTGATGAAAGTGGAGAGATTAAGATGATTCTTTACGCCAATGGTTGCAGTTACACAACAGGGTGTGAATTAGAGGGACCTCACATCGGAGATAGTAAATACAATAAAGATAGAGCGTGGCCAGCTATACTTGGTAAAAATTTAGGAGCAACAGAGGTTATAAATGAGGCTAAAGCTGGAGGATCTAATGATAGAATTATTCGTACTAGCCTAGATTGGATACTGAGTAATAGAAGCAAAGAAAAATTGTTGGTAGTTATAGGTTGGACTGATCCATATCGAACTGAAATAAAAATTGATGGAACTTATCATCACATATGCAGTGCTTTACAGCGTAAAAGTAATAAAATATTGAAAGAAGCGCACAGACATTTTACCACATATTATTGTGATGATTCTTATGCCCAACCCAAAAAAGTACATCAAGTAATACTTATGCAAGATTTTCTGAAACTTCGTAAGATAAATTATTTTTTCTTCAACGCAATTCTCTCAGTACAGCCTAGATTTTGTAAACATAGATCAATAGGCAACGCAATAGATTTAAATAATTATCTTCATCCTTTCGATATGCAAAAGTGTATGTTAAATAAGGTCTTTAAAATATTTAAACCAGTACCGTGGGGAACACATCCAGAGGAAGCAGCTCATAGATATTGGGGAAACTTTCTATACAATGAAATTAAAAGAAGGGAAATAATATGATAATGGGAATAAGTCCAATTGGACATGACTGTGCTGTGTCAATGATAGATGGATCAGAGATAGTATTTGCTGCACATTCAGAGAGATATTCTCGCAAGAAAAATGATGGTTTTCTTAACCAAGATATAATAGACGAGGCTATGTCTTACGGACCAGTAAATCAAGTTGTATATTGCGAACAACCTTGGCTAAAAAAGACAAGACAATTATATTCTGGTCAATACCAAGACATGAAATTCAACATTAGAAAATATCTAAAAAACTACAACATCCCGTTGGAGAATTTAAAGTTCATGAGACATCATAAAGCTCATGCACTCTCTGGATATTATACGTCTCCTTTTGCAGAGGCGTGTGTTGTGTGCATAGATGCTATAGGAGAATGGGACACTGTAACTATATGGAAAGCATCTGGTAAAGAAATAGAGTTGATTGAATCTATCAAATATCCACATTCTCTTGGTTTATTGTATTCAGCATTTACACAGCTATGTGGATTGAAACCAAATGAGGATGAATATATAATGATGGGCATGGCAGCATTTGGATCTCCTAAATATAAACATTTAATCATCCGTGATCTGTTGGATTTGGAGAAATCTATTTTACATCTCAAAGTTAATGTTCATAGAGGATTGGGTAGTTATCTAGAAGATGCTAAAAAAGAGAATGTCGCTGCCTCTGTCCAAGAGTTAACAGAAAATGTAATAAGAAATATTATGAAGTATGCCAAAGAGAAAACTGGTTCTAGAAACTTGGTGTATTCTGGTGGAGTTGCTCTAAACTGTGTAGCCAACTCAAAAATTGCAGATCTCTTTAATAATTTATGGATAATGCCAAACCCCGGAGATGCAGGGACATGTTTAGGGGTATCAAGTTTCTTAGCATGGACAACTCCTTTTCTCGGTCATAACATAGATAGGCCATACCCTATCGATAATCTTCTTAAAGAACTATTGAAAGGAAATATTGTTGGGGTTGCCAATGGAAGAGCAGAGTTTGGCCCTAGAGCTTTGGGAAACAGATCACTACTTGCTGATCCAAGAATTCCAAATATA
>Ga0180438_10006759_pt1 | contig 15386 bp, 15 predicted proteins | sample SS_ome_12_FD_132455 | JGI IMG/M metagenome (GOLD analysis project Ga0180438, IMG submission 132455) | Hypersaline lake sediment archaeal communities from the Salton Sea, California, USA - SS_3_D_2 metaG | ecosystem: Environmental > Aquatic > Non-marine Saline and Alkaline > Hypersaline >...
GACTTTTTCCAGCACACAGGTGCCATATGTTTTTCTGGCAGAATCCGCTTTAAACGAAGGACATACGGTTATAAGAAAAGGCAAAATAACGGTCGAGAAGCCTCTTATAATTCTTCCGGAAGACCTTCCCCAGTTTGAGGGGTTTGATTTTGAAGAAGACCTCGAGCTCGAACAAGGCACTATTCAGATGTTCTTCTTAATGCGGGGGATAAAGTTTCCTTCGCTTAAATATAACAATGTCGTGGACAACTTGGACTTAAGCGAGCGATCCCTGGCAAAATGCGTCGAACAGTATAAAAAGAACCTTGAAAGAAAAGAAAACGTCAACACAGCGCTTATCCTGGGGCCGGAAGACTGTTGGCAGTTTTCGATTCTTCTTTATATGGCTTCCCTCGCGGGCCGGTGCGCCAGGAACGACATTATCAATATTATGGACAGGTTTCACAAAGGGTAAGAGCGCTACTGTTTTTTTTCTACAAAGGGGAAAATAGAACATGTGCGGGATCATAGGGTATACCGGAAAAAGAAATGTCACAAAAGTCCTGTTAAAAGGACTTTCCCGTCTTGAGTATAGGGGGTACGACTCGGCAGGGATCGCCGTCATAGAGGACGGGAAGATCCTTGTAAGAAAAAAACAAGGGAAACTTGGCGTGCTGGAGGACGAACTTAAACGCACAAAAAAAATAAAGGGAACAACGGGGATAGGGCATACCCGGTGGGCTACTCACGGGGTTCCCAACGATATAAACGCACACCCGCATCTGGGGCAGAAGGGAAAGATTGCGATTGTTCACAACGGGATTATAGAGAACTATCAGGAAATCAAGGATGAGCTTCAGAAGAAAGGGTATAAATTCGCTTCTGATACAGACAGCGAAGTAATTGTGCACCTTGTCTCGCAAGAGTATAAAGGCGACCTTTGCGCCGCGGTCAAAAAAGCCGTAAAACGCCTTAAAGGATCTTTTGCAATAGCGGCTATTCATAGCGAAGAACCGGATAGGGTTGTGGGGGCACGAAAGGATAGCCCTCTCATCGTAGGGGTGGGGAATGGAGAGAATTTTGTCGCAAGCGACATCCCTGCAGTTCTCGAATACACTAAGAACATAATTTATCTGGAAAACGATGAAGTTGTAGATCTGTCCAAAGAAAAATGCATTATTTATAATACGCGAGGAAGAAAAGTCAGGAGAAAAACCACAAAAATAGACTGGGATATATCTCAGGCAGAAAAAATGGGGTACAGACATTTCATGCTCAAAGAAATCTTTGAGCAGCCTCAGGTATTGGAGAATATCCTGAAAGAACGGATAAAAGGAAGTAAAGTTGAGTTTAAAGAGCTGAAAATCCCCGCAAGCTATTTTAAAAAGATTAAGAATATTGCGATTGTAGCCTGCGGGACAGCTTACCACGCCGGGCTTACAGGACAATATGCCCTTGAAAAATATGCAAAAGTCCCCGTTTGGGTGGACACTTCAAGTGAGTTTCGTTACCGTGACCCACTAGTTAATAAAGAGACGCTGGTAATTGTGATATCGCAATCCGGCGAAACGGCGGACACCTTAGCAGCCCTTCGGGAATCGCAAAAGCGGGGAGCCAAAGTTCTTGCTATATGCAACGTTTTGGGCAGCTCCATTGCGAGAGAAGCGGACGGAGTGATCTATACACATGCCGGACCGGAAATAGCAGTTGCTTCTACCAAAGCATACACGGCGCAGATCGCTATCCTGCACCTCTTTACATATTATCTTGCTTCTTTGAAGGGGAAGGCGATGCCGGGCGGGACGAACTTTTTGAAAGAACTGAAGAAGGTACCGGCATTTGCGGATAAAACCCTTAAACATTGCCATTCTAAAAAGAATAAACTGTCTGAATATGCCGCGGAGTTTCATGAATATTATCTTGCGCGCAATAATAAAAGCTGTTTTCTATATCTCGGCAGGAACATAAACTATCCAAATGCATTGGAAGGCGCGTTAAAGCTTAAAGAAATCTCTTACATCAGCGCAGAGGGGTACCCTGCCGGCGAGATGAAACACGGCCCGATCGCACTAATAGATGAAAACCCCTGGGTGGCATGTATAGCAGTCGAGGCTGACACATACGAAAAGATGCTGTCTAATATACAGGAAATCAAGGCCAGGGGAGGAATCGTCCTTGCTGTTGTCTCAGAGAAAGACAAATTACTTCGTGGGAATAAAACAAATTATGTCATAGAAATCCCAAGAGTGCCGGAAGTATTTTCACCGCTTCTTGTTGTTATCCCGTTTCAGCTACTAGCATATTATATAGCGGTAGAGTTCGGGTATGACGTAGATCAACCGCGGAATCTTGCCAAATCGGTTACTGTTGAATAGATAGAAGAAAACCCCCGGATAGGCCGGGGAACTAGACGCTTGACCCGAAAAAGGGACTAAGCTATAATAACCGTTTCTATGGGCGAGTAGCTCAGCTGGTTTAGAGCGCTACCCTTACAAGGTAGATGTCACAGGTTCGACTCCTGTCTCGCCCACCATCTTTCGAAGCATACACCACAATAACAAATGCAATCAGCAGCAAGAATAACGCTGTCAAAAACACGCAAAAACAACGAAAACACCAAACGTTCTGGCAATAAATTAGTTATTAATTATAAGATACGACACAAATGGTTTATTTACGATTCAAAGCTAAAGCAATAAGAATACTTAAAGTTCTAAAAATATATGGGCCTGTGAAAAATACAATTGAATACTGCTGCCTCTTTTTGCGTAAATATAGGATTATTGCGAGAAGCAGATTTGTTACATTTGAACATCGCTATATTAATTGCCAAGCGGATCCCAATAAGAAGACAGTCTGCGTTATTGTCTCATGTTATAATCACCTGGAGTATACAAAGCAAGCGATCGATTCGTACTATGCCGCTATAGATGACTTGCATAACTATATATTAATAGTCATGGATGACCATTCAACCGATCAGACAAAATCATTTTTCACGCAGAACGCAAGAAAATATAAAAATTTATGCTATTTTCGTTATAACAACAATATGGGATTAACACAAACTTGGAACGATGGAACTTTATTTGCATTGAAAACTCTGAAGGCAGATTACATCTTTATTATTAACAATGACGTAATTATGCCAGAACAGACGTTTTATAAGCTACTGACCCATTTCGACAGGAATAAAAAAATAGGAGCTGTTGGGCCCTTGACAAATTCACCCGGGTATGAACCTCGCCAAGATATAAGGCACTTTTATCCAGCATATAGGGCATCTGATTGTAGAGCGGACGTACAAGCAACCGCTGAGATTATAAAACATAATAGACCCGTACAATTAGCGCACATAAATGGATTTTTTATGGGTTTTCCAAGAAAGGCTTTTGAGAAAAACATATATTCGTATATTTTATTTAAGCCTTATTTTTTCGACCCCTTAAATAGAAATGCAGGGAACGAAGACGAATTCTTGCGACGACTTAAGCAAGGCGGTTTTAAAATTCTTGGAGCAATGGATGTATTTGTTTTTCATTATAAAGATATTAGCCAACATCGATTTGCGGAGGGCAAAGTGACACGGTTTAGAAGAGATAAAAACTTTTCGGCGTTAAATTCTATAGATGAAACATGAATACTTGTTAACAACCAAGGACGGAGTGGCAAAAATCGCCTTAAAAGAAACAGCTTGCTTCTAAGTTTATATGTAATTTGTGATATTTGACAGGGATGTCGAACCTAGGGCTTAATATTAAAAGCAAAACCAGATCCTTTTACTCCACCCAGTTAGAGGTTTACCTGCCAACTCAGATGCATGGTTTATTGCAATGCCTTCAAAAAATTGCGCAAAAAAGGTAGTTTGCTACGCACAAGGACAATTCTTTTGCTATCAAGCAAGACGTTTATCTTAAGCATCGGGAATTTTCTTGTCAAAACATCAGCAATCGGCAATGTCTTGTATCTGAGGCCAGTGATAAGCTAGTTCTGCAAGCAGTCTATTCTACATTCTTAAATCGACTGTTTGAATTTACAACCTTTTTCAAATAGTAGACAACCCCGAGTGGAGCGAAACCGATTTAACTAGGCGCAATCTGCGATCAGTTTTTCTGGGGAACGGAAGTAATTAGAAACTTGGCGGGGCGGACGGGGCTCGAACCCGCGACCTTCGGATCGACAGTCCGACGTTCTAGCCAGCTGAACTACCGCCCCCAAAATTAATATAGCGAAAATAAGCGTATATTTTATAACACAGAACAATTTCTCCGTCAACTTGTTTTCAATATACAGCGGCCAAAGAGAAGAGGAGACACTCTTTATTTAAGAAAAACTTTGCAAAAGGGACGATTATCAGATATAAACTATAGTTAAAGCAGGAAAGAAAACACTTTTAAGGAAGATGTCAATATAGACAAGGAGCAAACAAAAGAGAAAGGAAAAAAATGCCATACGACAGCAGTTTAGACGAAACTTTATTTTCAAAAAGTTGGGAAACGGAATCAGATCGGATAACGGTAAGCGTTCGTTCTTATAATAAAGGAGAAAAGAAGCTCCAGCTCTCCAGAGAAAGCAAAAACGCGCAAGGGGAGCTACGGTTTGCCAAGTTAGGGCGACTTACAAAAGGAGAGACAGCGGCAATCCTTCCTTTGATTCAGGAAGCATTAAAAGTGATGGCATAAAGCGCAGAAATGCAACAGGGGTGGGGATAACTCCACAACCATACGTGATAAAAGGTAAAGAGAGACAAATAGTTTTTACGGGTTTTAAGGAGGAATAAGATGAAGATAGCCATTATGGCGGCTTGGAATACAAATAGCGGCGTTGCTATGCATGCAGAACCGATAGGCAAGGCCTTTAAGAGGATGGGGCATAAAGTAAAAGTCTTTACCTTTAATAAAACCGATTATCATGGAGAAGGAATTACCGCACCCGACGAGCGGTATGTGATAAGGTGTTTCGGGACAAGGACTGGGACCAATGCTCTTAACGCGAAACCGTTCATGGAAACAGAGTATGACATACTGCTGGTTGAAGATATGGGGATGCTGCCTGTGGAGAAATTGGCCAACATAATCCCGATAGTTAAGAATAAAGCCAAAGTTGTGCATGTAGTCCATGAAAATAGAATATGTGAACATTCCTGGTTTTACAAAATACACTGGGATAAAGTTGTTTATTTTGACCACAGGCAGGACTTTTTAAAGGCCATCTATCCGGATGCGGAATATGTTCCTTTCCCGGCATATAGACTGAGAAGGGGAGACAAAATAGCTGCCAGAAAAAGGCTGAAACTGCCAATGGACAAAAAGATTATCTATTCTTTCGGGCACAGGGGATACCACTCGTATTACAGGGATCTTCCTCCTAAGCTTAAGCGAAAAGCGGTTTTACTTCATATTGTCACAAAAGACTATCAAATGCTGGAGGAGCTTACCCCTGCGGATTGGCGCATCGTAAGAAAATGCAACATCTTATCGACCAAAGAGTTTGATGATTACCTCTTTGCTGCAGACGCGGCTATTTTTCACAAATTCCAAAGCCGGGAGCATGCTGTTATTTCTTCCACGGTGTACCAGGCGATGGGAACGGGGTGTCCGATTTTTGTCCCGAGCCAGTCTGACTTTTTCCATGATTGGACAAACGAAGTAGAGCACTACAGGGACATCACCGCGCTTAATAAAAAACTCATAGCCATACTCGGGTCTGAGAAGAAAAGAAACATCCTTGAAGAAAGAGCGGATAGATTCGTCAAGTCTCATTCACCGGAAAGAATTGCAAAACAATTCATAGATCTTTTTGAAAGAATGCTATCGGAAAAATAAAAGAACAAGCTTCTTTTAAAAGCAAAAAATGAACAACCTCATCCTACATGAACTAAAGCGGCATGCACCCTTTACCGCTGCCGGCGCTTTTACCGGTATAGTTGTTATGCTCTTTTTTTATAACTTGCCGTACAAGGAAGCCTATAATGTTTTTTATGTGTTGCATCCTATGCATGTTTTATTGAGCGCACTTGTAACAGCGTCCATGTACAGGAATTATAAATGCGCGGTTGACAAGCGGGGGTGTAGCATAGTAGCGCTTCTGGCTGTGGGGTATGCCGGGTCGATTGGAATAGCAACGCTAAGCGATTCAGTTATTCCGTATCTAGGGGAAGTGCTGCTTAAGATGCCCAAGGCAGAGCCTCACATTGGGTTTATCGAAGAATGGAAGCGCGTGATCCCTCTGGCCGGGATCGGCATTGCAATTGCATATTTCTGGCCTACTACAAGATTCCCACACGCAGGGCACGTCCTTGTAAGCACCTGGGCGTCACTTTTTCATATTGTTATGGCAGTAGGGAAGCCCTTAACACTGTTTTTTGCAGCAGCGGTTTTTTTGTTTTTATTCCTTGCGGTATGGGTGCCCTGTTGCATAAGTGACATTGTTTTTCCGCTTCTTTTTGTTAAGGAAGATAAGTAGCAAGAAACACTTGGCGACAGGCCCATCGTATACCCCAATGTTAGGCATAATAGACAAGGCAAAAAGACGCTTAGAAATATGAGAAAAAATAAAAAGGCTATATATTTTGTCATACTGGTTATTCTAGGCTTAATTATTCTAGGGTATTATCATGACAGACGAACGTGTTGGGGGTCAAACGATTTTGATACCTATTATTTTGCGGGCGGGCTTGTTGTTAACGGAGAAAATTTATACACGCATGAAGCGTTTCGGACGGAACTGTCACCGTACCTATATTTGCCATTTTTTGCAATCTTGATCTCCCCGTTGACTTTGCTGCACATAAGAGTTGCTTCGGTCCTATGGTATGCGCTTAATGTAGGAGCTTTAATAGGCTCTTTATATATTTCGGCAAAACTTATAGCGGGGGATGTAAAATTAAAAGAGGTATTTTATACCCAACCGTATTTACTAAAGATTATATCTCTTGCTTTTATAATTGCGATATGGGCGGACAACATGTCCCTTGCACAAGTCGATTTTATGATATTTTTCCTTATTGTCCTGTCTCTCTTTGCTTATGACAAGAAAAGGCCCTTTCTCTCAGGAATTATATTGGCGCTAGCAAGTGTTATTAAGATTTACCCAGCATACTTCTTGTTGTATTTTGTCGTAAAAAGGCGATTTAAAGCTACAGTTGGATTTGGTGCAGGGATTGTTTTGTTTGTATTTATGGTGCCATGGGCGGTTTTAGGCCAGAATAATTTTAGCGATTCAATGAAAAGCTGGCAAGAGATAAAAGCGGGAACGTATCTAGAGAAGTGCGGACAAACAGCTAAAGAAAATTACGGACGGTTTGATTCACAGTTTAAACCCAGCAACCAGTCACTTTCAGCTGTTGTAACGCGGTATCTAATGAGAGACGATAAGACAGTTGCAAAGTGGAAGACAGAAGACCACCATTACCAGATTTATTGGCCGCATATTCTTAATCCGTGGCAAGTAGATATAGTTATACAAATTTTACTATTAGCAATTTTTGTCATGACATTTTCAACATTGGATTACAGGCTTGTTTATACGGACAGACTATATCTAAGCCTTGAATATTCCGTCATTTTTCTAAGCATGATATTATTTTTTCCTGTTGTTCAAACCCATATGTTTGCGGCTGTTTCTTTTCCCATTATTATGTTTAACTGCCTAACAACTAACGCCGAAGGACAGCGGATATATAATAGTAAACCGATAAAGCTTGCTGTTCTCTGCGCCTTCATAGCATATGCTTTACAAGCGTTTCGGTATATGAAAGTGCTTGGGGCAGGGTGCTTTAGTGTGGTATTATTGTGGTTAGCCTTTATTATCATAACGAAAGATGTTAAGCAGAAGAGGATTTCTGGTTGACTGATTTAGGTTTCTGTGATAATTTATCCGACACACGAATTAATTCTTACAAATGGGTGCCAAGGTAGCTCAGTCGGTAGAGCAGGGGACTGAAAATCCCTGTGTCGGCAGTTCGATTCTGTCCCTTGGCACCATCGAAAGAAAGGCTCATACTTGAAGTATGAGCCTTTTTATGCTAATAAATCGCTGCTTGAAAAAAGCAGCGTTTAAGTATACAATTTAACCCAAGACAAAGAGCCCGCGTAGCTCAGCTGGTAGAGCAAAGCATTCGTAATGCTTAGGTCGTTGGTTCGACTCCAATCGCGGGCTCCATTCTAAGTAAAATCCCAAGTACAGACATATAACCGATTATGGTGCGTTTTAGAGACGTTCTCTTCAGAAAGAACTTTTTTTCCCTTTGGTCCGGCCAGATCATTTCTGAATTTGGTGATCGATTGAACCAAATGTCCCTGATCGCTTTAGTCTATTCTAAAAACCCGGGTTCTGTCATGGCGATGGCGAAACTCCTATTTTTTATAGTAGTTCCGGTATTTGTAATCGGTCCTGTAGCCGGGGTCTACGTTGACAGGTGGGACAGAAAAAAGATCATGATCATTGCGGATATCTTGCGGGGATTGCTGGTTCTTTTTGTGCCGCTTTTTGTGTACTTTGACCTGATGCTACCGGTTTATATTTTGGTATTTTTGATTTTTTCCGCGACTAGGTTTTTTCTTCCATCCAAGATGGCTCTTATCCCGGCTATTGTATCCAAAGAAAAGCTGATGGTGGCTAATTCACTGTCAAACACCACCAGGATGATAGCTACAATATTAGGTTTTGCCTTGGCGGGTTTTATTGTCAAGTGGATCGGGTATATGTGGGGTTTTTATCTGGACAGCGCAAGTTATTTTGTATCGGCAGTCCTTATTTCCATTATTACTCCCGGGAAAAAAGATAAAGATATCAAAGAAGAGCTTCGTGCAACGCGCCAAATACTCACAAAAGCCATAAGAAAAAACGTCTGGCAGGAAATAGCCGAAGGGTTCGGGCATGTTTTCAGGAAAGACAAAATGAAAGTAGTAACCAGTACCCTCTTTTTGCTTATGGCGGGGACCGGATCGATATTCTGTGTCGGTATTGTATTTATTCAAAAATCGTTCGGATCTGTTACGGAAGCACTGGGAGTTTTTGGTATATTTCTCGGTGTGGGGCTCTTTTTAGGGACTGTGTTGTATGGCAAGATCGGGCAAAACATGTCCAGGATACGGACTATATTTGTAAGTTTAATAATTTGCGGGAGTGCTATTTGTTTATTTTCGGTTTATTCCAGCAAAAGTCCAATCTTTCTTGTTGCCGGGGCGCTTATCATGCTGGTGGGGGCATCAGCCGCCCCGATACTTACATGCACCAACACGCTGATTCATACATTGGTGCCGGATGAGGTGAGAGGACGCATTTTTAGCTCTATGGAAGCCGTCATGCATTTAGCGTTTCTGATTTTTATGTTTTTAACGGCAATTCTCGCCAAATATCTGGCTAATTCCACGATTTTATTCACAAGCGGTATAGTTTTTGCGTTTGTGGGGATAATCGGGAGTTTTGTAGCCAGAAGAGACAGTCTTTCCGGTTAGGTTTTCGAGCTTACTGCATTGCCCCTTTTGAAGAAGCGTTAGACCGGCCCCAGCAAGCGGGATAAAAATTGCACAAGTTGCAGCAGATATTCTCCTGGTCATGCTCGCCTCTGTACCACTTGGTTTCGCACGTCCAGTAATTCTGGCACTTTTCACAGCAGTTCAGTTTTTTTTGTTTTTTTGCAACCACACAAACCCTCTTTTGGCATATAATAAGTCCAACTAATATGATTATATAATGAAAGAATTTTTATTTCAACCAAGAAAAGCAGTTACTTTCCCTAACGATTGACAAAGTGTCACCTATATGTATAATGAAAGTTCTCCTATATTTATGTAATTTGGAAAATAAAAGATGAAAACCTTCACTTTCCGCGGGGGAGTGCATCCCCAATATCATAAAGATATCAGTATCGCAGAACCCCTCAGGGAAGCGCCCCTTCTGCATATAGCGGTAGTGCCGTTATCTCAGCATATAGGCGCTGCGAACGAACCCCTCGTGAAAAAGGGAGATTATGTTGAGGAGGGCGAGAAGCTGGGAGAAGCGAGTAGTTTCATCTCAAGCCCTGTACATTCACCGATTTATGGTAAAGTCCTTGATATAAAAAAAACGTTTCACCCTGTTCTGGGGCCGGCTATGTCCGTTTTTATCGAAAGAGACGAGAGCAAAGAGCCGCGCAAGTATCCAGAAAGAGACGTTGAAGAGCTTTCGCCGCAGCAGCTTATCGAGAAGGTCAAAAATGCCGGTATCGTGGGGATGGGAGGAGCGTCTTTCCCTACACACGTCAAACTGAGCGTCCCGGAAGGCAAGAAGATCGAGACGCTGATCATTAACGGCGCCGAATGCGAGCCGTATCTTACCTGTGACCATGTAATCATGACCAGGAAAACTCAAGAGATTCTTAAGGGGATTGAACTGGTGATAAAAATATTGGAACCGAAAAATACGTACATCGCGATCGAAGACAACAAAAAAGCGGCGTTTTTTGCTTTTCAGAAAGCCATAAAAGAATCCACACACAAAGCAATATCACGGATCCAGGTGATCTTACTTAAGACAAAGTATCCCCAGGGAGGAGAAAAGCAGCTTATAAAAGCCATTTCAGGGCGGGAAGTGCCTCCGGGAGGGCTTCCGTTGGATATAGGGTTTCTTGTGCAGAATGCGGGAACTATTTACGCGGTTTATGAGGCGGTATATTTTGATAAGCCGCTTATTGAGAGGATAGTGACGATTTCCGGGGATTGCCTTAGCAGGCCCGGCAATTATTTTGTCAGGATAGGCGCAACAGTCAAGGACATCGTCGAACAGTACGGTGTTGAACTTTATAAAGAGCCTAAAAAGATAATTTTTGGCGGGCCGATGATGGGAATAACACAGCCGCAGATGGACGCGCCTATCCTAAAAAGCACCTCAGGGATACTCTTTTTGTCAGAAAGGGCAGCAAGAACCTTTGAGGAAGGCGAGTGCATAAAATGCGCAAGATGCGTTGATGTCTGTCCGGTGAGGCTCGTGCCGACCGAGATAATGAAAAACGTCAAAAAGGAATACTGGCACAAACTTGATAAATTATATGTAACCGATTGCATGGAATGCGGGGCGTGTACATATTACTGCCCGGCAAGAATACCGCTTGTACAGTATATTAAAGAAGCCAAGGAAGTTGTTACGAGGAAAGACAAGTCATGAATAAACTGACGATAGAGACTTCCCCGCACGTGTTTGCCCCCGTTGATACCATCTATATGATGAAGGGGGTTCTTAAGGCGCTTGTGCCGGCAGTCTTAGCCAGCCTGTATTTTTTCAGGTGGCAGGCGTTTTGGATAATGTTGACCGCAATCGGCGGGTGCGTTTTAACTGAATATGCTCTTCAAAAAGTGAGGAAACGTACAGTAAAAGTGGAGGATATGAGTGCGGTTGTGACGGGCCTGCTTTTGGCGCTGGTCCTTCCTCCAAAACTGCCGCTTTGGATGGTGTTTCTGGGAAGCATCTTTGCGATAGCACTCGGGAAAGAGATTTTTGGAGGACTTGGGCACAACATATTTAACCCGGCGCTTTTAGCAAGAGCTTTCCTCATGGCAGCTTTTCCGGTAGCGCTTACTACATGGGCAAGACCCATTACCGTGGATGCGATGACAACAGCCACTCCACTGGGGCTGGCTAAGTTCGATCATGTTGTAACAAGCTATATGCCTTTATTCATGGGCAATGTCGGAGGATCTCTGGGGGAGACGTCGGCTTTAGCGTTACTTTTGGGATTCGGCTACCTTCTCAGGAAGAAGATAATAGATTATAGGATACCCGTGGCGTATATAGGCACTGTAGCTATTTTTGCCGGGATCATGCACCTGGTTAATGCCAAAATTTATCCGCCCGCTATTTTTCATGTTCTTGCAGGTGGGCTTCTTATAGGTGCGGTATTTATGGCGACAGACCCGGTGACCTCACCCGTTACATCTAAGGGGCGCTGGATTTTCGGTACGGGATGCGGCCTTATTACCATGATAATAAGATATTGGGGGGGGCTGCCGGAAGGCGTCATGTATTCGATTCTTTTGATGAACGCTTTTACCCCGATCATTAATAGAGTCGCGAGACCCAGAAGATTTGGAGAAGTGCATGCCAGGTAAGTTTTTAAAAGGAATATTTAAAAGCAGCGTTCTTCATATGATAGTAGCGCTTACGCTGGTAGGGGTGGTCTCCGGCGTCTCTTTGGTCTTTGTATATAATTACGCGGTCCCGAAAATACGCATTAACACAAACGCAGATACCGAGAGGGCCATAAAAAATATCTTTCCCGGTACAACGCAGATAAAAAAAGCCAAAGAAGAAGGCGTCTTTGAAGTTTTTGATGCAACCGGAAAACTCCTGGGGTATGCCTTTTTAGCTGAAGGCAACGGCTACCAGGGGATCATCAATCTTATCGTAGGGGCCGATACAAAGTTTACAAGCATGGAGGGGATGGAAGTCCTGGAGTCGCAGGAGACCCCAGGACTCGGGGCGGAGATCGCCAGCGATTCTTTCCGCAAACAGTTTGTGGGACTTTCTCTTGCGCATCCGATAGAATACGTAAAAAACGAGAAACCGCAGACAAATTATCAGATAGAAGCCATTACCGGAGCGACGATCTCTTCGCGTGCGGTTGTCAATATATTGAACAAAAGGATTGAAGAGATCCGCGGGAAGATGTGACAGACAAACATGATTAAAGATTTTATTAAAGGATTGTGGAGAGAAAACCCCATATTTGTACAGGTGCTGGGCATGTGCCCGACGCTTGCGGTTACGACAAAAGCTCTTTTCGGGTTTTCCATGGGCATGGCGACAACTTTCGTTGTGGTCTCTTCCGGCGTGGTTATATCAGCCATCAGAAAATTTGTACCCGAACAGGTACGCATCCCCATGTTTACCGTGATCATCGCAACGTTTGTGACGGCTGCGGATTATTTTTTAAAGGCAAATTTTTTCCAGATCAGTAAAGCGCTTGGCCCGTATGTGCCTCTAATAGTGGTAAACTGTATCATCCTTGGCAGGGCTGAAGCTTTTGCCTCCAAGCACGGCGTCTTAAGGTCTTTCCTTGACGCTCTCGGCATGGGAGTAGGTTTTACCTGCGCGCTGATCATACTGGGGTCTGTAAGAGAGATTTTAGGCGCGGGGACTATTTTTGGCTACCGCATCATGTGGGCGCACTTTACGAACTGGATCGTCATGGTCCTGCCGGCAGGGGCGTTTATAACGCTGGGCCTGCTTGTTGGTATCTTTAATGTAGCGGACAAGAAAATAAAAGCAAAAAAACAAAAGGCACAAGGTTAATATAAAACCCAAGAGATTATCATGGAAGAACTCATTTTGATATTGATTGCCGCCAGCATCACGAATAACTTCGTGCTGACGTATTTCTTGGGGATTTGTCCTTTTATAGGCGTCTCGAATAAGATTGATAGCGCCATAGGCCTGGGGATGGCGACAACGTTTGTCATGACTATGGCCGCGACTGTTACCTGGCTTATATATTACTATATCCTTGTCCCGTATAACCTGGTATTCCTGCAGTATGTTACTTTTATTTTAGTGATTGCAAGTTTCGTGCAGTTTGTGGAAATGTTTATCAGGAAGGTCTCCCCGGCGCTTTACAAAGCTTTGGGTATATTCCTGCCGCTTATAACGACGAACTGTGCGATTTTAGGGCTTACGCTTTTCATGGTTTTAAGGAATTACACGTTTCTTGAATCGGTCGTTTTCGGACTGGGAGCGGGCGTCGGTTTTACCCTGGCGCTTGTTATCATGGCGGGGATACGTGAAGAACTTGCATTTGCCGATATACCGGAAGCGCTTCAGGGCACGGGGATAACCCTTATTATAGCCGGGATGCTTGCACTTGCGTTTATGGGTTTTGGAGGGATCATAAGTGGATAAGCTGATGCTGGTAGCAATCATAAGCATGACGAGTTTAGCGGTTATGTTCGCTGCAGTTTTGGCTTTTGCGGATAAAAAACTCCGGGTAGTAGAGAATCCCAAAATAGCCGAAGTTAACCGTTTTCTCCCGCACGTTAACTGCGGGGCATGCGGGTATGTCAACTGTCATGATTTTGCCGAGCATATTGTAAATGACGGCGAGGATCCCAAGAAATGCAGGGTCTTAGGCGAGGAAGCCCGGGAGGAGTTATTAAAATTTTTGGGTGAAGAGGGAGGAAGCGCTTATCCTCAGGTAGCCATAGTGCACTGCGCGGCCGAGGATGAACATAAAAGGCCCGTGGCCGACTATAATGGGATACGAAACTGTAGAGCCGCAAACCTTGTCTTCGGGGGCGGGATGCAGTGTGAATACGGGTGCATGGGTTTTGGTGATTGCACGGAAGTCTGCCCGTTTGATGCCATACATATGGAGAAAGGGCTTCCCCGTATTGATCCCGAGAAGTGCACGGGGTGCGGCAAATGCGTACAGGCTTGTCCGCGCGGGATAATAAAACTTGCAGAGAAAAGATACGAAAAACTGTTTTATGTGGCCTGCAGTTCCCATGACGGCGCTCTTAGGGTAAGGCAAATCTGCCCCGTGGGGTGCATCGCCTGCGGCATATGCGAAAAACTTTCTAAAAGCGAGATCTTTAAAGTGACGGATAATCTTGCAGAGGCGCATTACGTAAAAGAGGAGAAGCAAGACGAAGTTAAAACGATCTCCGCTAAATGTCCCACAAAGGTGATCAAGGAGACCTGAAAACCATGAATATAGCCGTGTTTGCCTCCGGTAACGGCAGCAACCTTCAGGCGCTTATCGACGCAGAAGAGAAAAGTGAGCTCGATAAGGGCAAAATAACTTTAGTTGTCAGCGACAAGCCTGAAGCATTTGCGCTTAAACGCGCGCAAAAAGCGGGCATAAGCACTTTTATTCTTGAAGGAACGTCTTTTAAATCGCGTGAAGAATATGACAAGAAAGTCCACCAGCGCCTTCAGGAAGAGGATATTGGTCTCATCGTTCTTGCGGGGTTCATGCGAATACTCAGCGACTTTTTTGTTGACGAGTACAGGGGGCGCATACTTAATATACACCCGGCGCTGCTTCCTTCGTTTAAAGGGGCGCACGGGATAAAAGACGCATTTGAAAGCGGCGTGAAAGTAACCGGAGTAACGGTGCATTTTGTGACTAAAGAGCTTGATGCGGGACCGATAATATTGCAGAGGAGCCTGAAGGTCGAAGAGAACGACACTTTAGATACAGTCGAAGAAAAAATCCATGGTATCGAACACAAGTTATATCCGGAAGCGGTACGCCTTTTCGTGCAGGGAAAACTCGAGATAGTCGGGGAAAAAGTGAAAATAAAGGAATAAAAAAGGAGATGATACGATAAAAGTCAGATAGAGCGGTGAAAAGCTCTGGATTATTGATAAGATATAAGAAAATAGTCCGGAGTAGATAGGTCATAGGTTGTATTTATTTCATGGGGCTTAAA
>Ga0180438_10006760_pt1 | contig 15385 bp, 10 predicted proteins | sample SS_ome_12_FD_132455 | JGI IMG/M metagenome (GOLD analysis project Ga0180438, IMG submission 132455) | Hypersaline lake sediment archaeal communities from the Salton Sea, California, USA - SS_3_D_2 metaG | ecosystem: Environmental > Aquatic > Non-marine Saline and Alkaline > Hypersaline >...
AGATGATGATGACGTTGGGAGGAGGTGTGTCAAGACTGCGACATCCCCATGTCCCCAGGAGGCCCGGCGCAGTGCAGGCTGCCGTGCCCCAAGATAGAATCCGTAAAAAGTCTCGGCGTGAGTGGCTCATGATGCGAATGTTTCCCGTGAAGAACTTTTCAGGGAAAATAACACAACCCGCCTCGGTTTTCAAGGCCTTCCGATCCCGCCTCTCACTCCGGCCTTGCCCCATGAAGCGTGGACATCGATCACATTCCGCCCCAGGCTTTAAGACACTTCACGGTGCCGGGCGTCATATTTTGATGCGGCAAAGCGCAGGGTGATGTTCATCCCGGGGGGAGATATCTCGCGCAGGGAAGCCGCCCGCAAAGCCGGGAAACACCCCGAATGATCCCTCCCTTCGATCTGAATCTTTACCACACTGTCCGGATCCAGCCGGCAGAGGCTTCGCTGCAAGGATTTCTTCAGGGTATGGCGGTCATGCGTCCCGATGTGAAAGCGGAGACTGATCATGGGTCGGGAAGGAAGTTCCTGAAACCGCCAATTGACCGCCGGTCTGTCACGGGACCGGATTTTTTCTATCTTCACCCACAGACAGCCTTTTTTCTCATCGGCCTCGGCCCAAGAGGTGCGCTCGATGGAGCCCGCGTAAAGCACTGGAGTGTGCAGAGGACGGCCCGCGAGATCCCGCCTGAGCACCTGGTGTCGATGGATGTGTCCGGATAGGACGGCGCAGAACTCACGCGGCACTTCCCTGAGTCGTATGACGTCGGGGGCCGTACGGAATGTGAAAGACCCCGGACCGACCGTGGCTCCCTCGAAGCAGTGATGCACGCACAACACCAACGCATCGCATATTCCGGAAGAATCCCGCCACCGGGTCGTGTGGAGCACATCGCGAAAATCCCGGCGTATGCCTGCTTTCCAGTAGGGAAATCCGGCCAGGGCCAGCCGCAGGCCGTTTTTATCCACGACAAAGGTCCGGGGCCGATCGAAGATGTGAATTTTCGGGTGCAGGGCCAACAGAGCGCAGGGAATGCGGGAGCGTTCATGGTTTCCCGGCACGACGTAGACCGGAATCCCCAAATCGGCGATTTTCTTCAAGGGATCGAACGCCGCATCCACCAAATGGCCCGAAACGCGGGAGCGATAAAACAGATCCCCGCCGTGGATGACCGCGTCCGCATTCCCTTCCAGCGCGGTTCCCAGAACCCGCCGGTAATTCTCCCAGAAATCATGCCCGCGCCGCCGCCGTGAGATGCGCGGCCGGGAGGGCAAATCAAATCCGAGATGGGAGTCAGCCAGGAAGAGAAGCCGTATCACACCCATGGAAGCATTATGCGGAGTTGATCCTGGGTCAAACAGCATCCGGGCTTCAGGCAGAGATCCACCGGACGGCCGTCTTCAATGATCCGCCGGAGCTCGGTCGTGAGAATGCGCATGCGGTCATAGGCATAAATGTCGAAATGGGCCTGTCTTTCCGATACGGGCCTGCGGTGGCCGTCCGGCTCCGGCATCTTTTCATGGACGGAGATCGTTTCGGCGAAGAGCACCTTGCCTTCGGTGATTTCGATCACGTGCCTGATCTGGGGATTATCCCGATCGGACCAGGCTGCAACGGCCTCACTGAGGCGAACGTACCAGGTCGCCCGCCTCAGGAGCCATGCACCGATCCGGATGATGCTTTTGATCACTCTGCCGACTCGATCGGCGTCCCAGGTCCCTGGTGCGTATTCCGCGGCCGCCGTTTCTTCTCCATTCGCGGATGCATTCCGCTCCTCGTGGTTCTCCGTCTCGGCTGCGGCCCGGATCGACTTTTCTTCCAGTTTTTGCCGCCAGAACCGGGCCCCCATCCGCATCACGTAAGCGTAGCGCCCGCCCTGCGTGAAGTCCGTCTGATGTTCCGCTTGAAAGTTGCGCACGCCCTCCATAAATATGGCCCGATCGGGAAGGGTGGGGGGAGAGATATCCAGGGCCTGCGCAATGCAGCGCCGATTGATTTTCCGGGCGCCGCCGGACAGGATATCGAGCAGACTTCCCAGGGAGGCGATGGATCGGGGAGAAGCGAGCGGCCCCAGGGGATGCTCCCGATCAGGCTTGGGATGGATCCTCGAGTCCAGATCGAGGGATGCAAACATGATCCGGCGGCCGTGGATCTGCAGGGCCCGGTTGAAAGGCGGCGCAAGACGCTTGATCTCATCGCTTTCCCGGATTGCGGCCTCCAGGGCCGTCCGAGTGGGAGTGACGGTCAAATCTTTAGCCTGGCTCAACATATCGAGCATGTGTTCGGAGTGCCGGCCCTGCGGACGGAAATAGGAATTGACCCGCTGCCTGATAGATTTGGCCTTGCCCACGTAGAGGATGTCTCCGTTTAGACGGTACATGCGGTACAGGCCGGGCCGGTCGGGAAGTCCTTCCCGAAGCCTTTTTTCCATCGGATAAAAGCGCTGCGCTTTCTTTAGGCCCCCCTCGGACGCGGTTTGGGCAAGCCATGACAGCAGTTCAGGAAGATCGGCCGGTCCATGTTTTTTAAGGAGGATATGGACCAGGTGGCGCCATATCAAGGCTGTGGCAGCCGCATGGTGCCGGCTGCGCCGGAGCGCCGGAAGGGAGAATCCGAAGAATCCGCTCACGGTGCGCAGCCCCTTGCGGGGAAGCCCCGGATACAGCCGCTGAATGATGCGGTGGGTGCACACGATTTTGAAAGGGAAGGGATTCCCGCCTCCCCAATCCCCATGTAGCCGGCGTAAGAAGCGTTCCTCATACCGGCCGAAGTGGATTACGGTCGGGCAGGTGGCCAGGGATCCGTTTCGAGCCGTCATCTCTGCGGCTTCGCTGAGCCTCTCCCAGACGCATTCGACACCGGGTGCATGCTTCAGTTCTTCCGCGCTTATCCCCGTGATCTCGAGAGTACGGGAGGGGAGATGGACATCTTCTGGCGGCCGAATGAGATGAGCTTGGGCCTTCCGCTCAAGATCCGGAAGCGGGATGAGGTCGGCGGCCTTGGTCTGCACCCAGCCCAGCTCCAGCAGATGGCCGGTTTCCGGCCGGCCTGAGGTCGCCTGGGCGTCCAATGCCAGGACCTGCAAGTCCATAAGGCTGCCGGGATCGGGGGCGTCGCCGGGGGCCGGCTGAAGGACGAAGTTCTTGGCCATGGCTCATTCCTCAAGGCAGAGACAGACTTTCGTGTTCCCGGACGCAGCCCCAAAAGGCGCGCAGCCTTGGTCCGATTTCTGTGGGAGGGAATATCGGCTCCACCTGCCACTCAGGCGGGAGCAGATCAAGGTACTGAGGATGTGCATATCGGGGATCGATCAAGAGCACCACCCCTCGATCATTTTCCGATCGGATGACCCTTCCGGCTGCTTGACAAACCCTGATCAGGCCGGGGTATTGATAGGCGAAGCCGAAGCCCTCGGATGTGTCCTGGTCGAAATGGTCGCGGATCAGCTCCCGCTCCAGGGAAATACCGGGAAGGCCGACACCCACGATCACCGCACCGCAGAGCCGGTCCCCGGTCAGGTCGATACCTTCACCGAAGATCCCGCCCAGTACGACAAATCCCACCCGAGTCCGGTCGTTTTCCTGTGAGAATCTCTCCAAAAAATCGCTCCGCGCCTGTTCGGACATATCGTTCCTTTGCACCAGCAATTCGTGCTGTGAGAAGGCTTCGGCATACAGCGGTGCCACCATGCGCAGGTATCGATACGAAGGAAAAAACACCAGATAATTGCCGGGCTTGGATGTGGTTACCGTTCCTATGCTGCGCACCAGGGAGTTGCGCGTCATCTCCCGGTGCCGATAGTAAGTGGACACGGCTCCGGTCGTTACCACGCAGAGGTTTTCCGCAGGGAAAGGGGAGGCGAGGGTGCATTGTGCGGCTTCTTCACCCAATCCCAGAATCCGGGTGAAATAGGGCATGGGACTCAAGGTCGCCGAATACAGCACCGCCGAAGCGGCGCGTGCGAAGGCGGTCTTCAGATGCTGCGAGGGATCGATGCAGAACAGCTTGATCGAAAGATCCCGTTCCCGGATCTCGTAACAGACGGCATAGGAATCATCGAACAAATCGGCCACGCGCAGGAACCAGAGGGCATCGAAGTAATGGTCCAGCAGCACCTGTTTTCGGTCCGCTCCATCCTGGGCCGCATAGCCCTGTTCCAGGGCGGCGCAGTATTTCCGCAGCAGCAGGAGTATGTTTTCGGGGAGTGATTTTTCACAGTGGAAAGACTCGGGAAGTATCGCTTTCCTCTTCGCCCGCAGCACCTGGTTGATCTTCCCTGCCAGGGTATAAATGGGGGAGCTCTTATCGCTCAATAAGCGGCGGATCGCCAGGAATCGCGATTTCCGGATGTCTCCCGAGAACATCTCCCGGCCCCGATCCACCAGGTTGTGCGCTTCATCAACCAGAAACACGCAGTCCTTGAGGGCATCGAGGAAAAAGCGTTTCAAGTAAACCCGGGGATCGAAGGCATAGTTGAAGTCGCAGATGATGCAATCCACCCATGAGGCGAGCTCCAGAGAGAGTTCAAAGGGGCAGATTCGATGTTCGCGAGCCAGTTCCGTGATCATTCTCAGGCCGAAGGCCTGGTGTTCAAAAAGCTTCTCCCGGGCGGCCGGAAGCCTGTCATAGAAGCCCCGGGCATAGGGGCATTCCTCGGCGCTGCATTGTTCTCGAGGATGGAAACATATTTTTTCTTTGGCCGTGATCCTCAGGTATTTTATACACATCCCTTGGTCGCGCATCTCGCCCAGGGTCCTCTCGGCAATGTTTTGTCCGGTACCGCGTGCCGTAAGATAAAAGATATTTTCGATCTGTTTCTCGGCCAGCGCCCGCAGCGCAGGAAAAAGGGCGGCTACGGTCTTGCCGATCCCGGTTGGGGCCTGGATCAAACAGCGAGTCCTGGTCAGGATGGCCCGGTAAACCTCCTCCATCATGCGGGCCTGTCCCCGGCGCAGCGAAGCATAGGGGAAATCCCTTTTCAGGATCGATCGGTCTCGCTCCGCTTTCCGGGTCTCGATTCGGTGGATCCAGGCGAGATACTCTCCTATGAGCCGCTCCAGATATTCACTCAGCGGTGCCGCCCTCTCCTCTCGGGAAAGGGTTCGGATCTCGCCGCTGTCCGTCTGCAGATAGGTGAGCTGGAGTGAGAGCTCTTCGATTTCCAGCTCCAAGGCCAGCAGCGCCGCATAAACACGGAGTTGGGCCCAGTGCAGGTGAGCGCCGTCGCGGATGGCGTGATCCAAGCTCCGCGGTGTGGTCTTGATCTCTTCGACGACGATTTTTTCTCGGAGTCTGTAGACACCGTCGATCCGGCCGTGGATTTCCAGGGTGTAGGGACCCCTCTCCCCCGTCCAGCTCACCGCAACCTCGCGGTTATAGGACGGAGGGCGGGATTGCTGGATCTTTTGGTGACCGCGGATGCCGGCCAATCCGTGGGGGCGGGACAGGACTTCGAATCCGGTGGATAGGTCGCCCCTCCGCTCCAGATGCTCCACCAGGGCCCGCACCGAGATCCGGATGGTTTTGGTCACATGTGCCTCAATCAGCGTTCACCTTTTTGTACACCATAAGGAATTATGGGGCGGTTGTCAAATATTTCAGCCGCATTTTTTTCATTATTGAGGAGGCCGATCCTCCATGTCGCTTCAGACCTATCCCCAGGCCTCTGATTAGGGGATATTGTTGTCCATCACTTAGATAAAGATGTTTGAGATTCGGCAAAATGGCGGTCGACAAAAGCGGAACCGGGTGCTAACATGTTAGAGCATCCGTTCGTTGCGGGCCATATCCATGCGCAAAGAGGGGAATCACGATGCTTAAGGCCATCACCTTCGACTGCTGGAATACTCTTATCGTGGATGACGAAGGCCGCAGAAGCAAGATGAAGGCCTATTTCCAGGTCATCTTTCAAGAAAATCGTGTCTCCTTGAATGATGAAGAGATCGATACCATTTTCGCCGATGAGCTGGTTTTGTTTGAGAATTATGTTCTCTCGCATCATAAGACCTTGAATGCCCGGGGAAGGGCGGAAACTCTGCTCCGACTGGCCGGTATCGAGCTGCCGGAGGAGCGGCTTCTGAGGGTTGCACATGACTGCGATCACATGGCTCTGGAGGCCAGGCCCCCTCTGGTTCCGGGAGTGAAGGAGACGCTGAAAGCGTTGGCCGCGAGCCGCAAACTGGCGTTGATCTGCAACACCGGCTTTCATGGTGCCGCCACCTTGAAGGTGATTCTTGAAGATCATGGAATTCTCCCCTATTTCGATCAGCTGGTGTTTTCGGACAAGGCCGGTGTGGCCAAGCCGAATATACGCATATTCCATTCCGCGCTGCAGGAACTGGGCTGCGTCCCCGAAGAGGCGGTCCACGTGGGGGATTCAGAGCCGGCCGACATCGTGGGCGCCAAACATGCCGGCATGCGCGCCGTCCTTTTCACCGGTGTCAGCGATCGTTACGCCGAAGATAACACCGCCGACGCGGTGGTCAGCGCGTATGATGATTTTCCACGAATTCTGAGCGCATTGGGCGCCTAAATCCAAATCCGGGCGAATCCATTTCCGCCCCGGCCGTGCATTTCTCGGCGGCTTCTTCCGTGAGGCATGAGTCTCCTGTGGTTGGAAGACTCAAATGAAGGGTGCGAGGGTCCCGGACGAAAGGGAAACGGGAATCGCATGGCTTCGCTTGCGCACTCCCGCCGGATCCCTTAAAATCCAACCGTGGGAATGTGCTGGATCAATCGCTTCTTTTTGCTGATTCTGGCTGCGCTCCTGGCGAATCTGATCGTAGGCGGTCAGCGCCGGAGTGCGGCTCAACCGTGGGGCTGCCGTCTTACCGGACAGCCATGAGGTCTTGGTTTGGCCCCATAGAGAGGGTGTGGCGGCCTACGCCTCCTTCAGTCAGACTCTGGAATTTGCTCCCGATGGAATTGATTTTTTGCACCCTCGTCTGGGGATCAGGACCGTTCCCCGCCCCGACGCACCGGGATTGTTCCGGCCGGATCTCACTTTCCCTCAAACCTACGGAAGGGGCGTACGATGGGGCATTTCCATGCGAGGGGGCCCTTTCCCTTATCTCGTAAGGTTTGAGATCGATCTGGAGATCCGGTGACTATTTCACCCCTCATCTCCCCGCAAGGGGGGATTGTCAAGGAGGACGGTTCACCCTAAAATGAGATCGCTAGTCGGATCTTGGGGCCGGGGCCAAGTGAATCAACGGCGGCTGCGGCCGTGCCGGGCGGCCGGGATTCGGTCTGCAATCGGCACTTGACAGTCGCCTCGGTCAATAATAGACTGATCGCTTTGAAATGTTGGGCATGACGAACGGAAACAACAAGATGGCAGGCTTCTGGGCGGTGCTGCTGTTGTTCGGGCTGTCAGCCTCGGGACTCGCCTCCAACGGCTCCGAGGAACTGATCGTGGCTGCCCATTATGCCCCCTGGTATCGGGGACCCGGAGGAGGGAACTGGTCGTTTCAACTGGGCAAGAAGTCCATTCGTACCGCCTACAAACCCCTGCTCGGGTATTACGACAATCTGAATCCCTCGGTGCTAAACAAACACATCGCATGGGCCGAGAAATACGGAATCAACACCTTTATGATCGAGTGGAACGGCCAAGACACGCTGGATTTCTACAGCCCGCTCGATATTTCCATGCAGGTGTTCCTCCAGAATCCGAATTTCAAACAGATCGATTTCTTTTTCGTTTATTCCTTGATTTCGGCGCTTAAGCTGCCGGGCGATCCTGCCTTCGCCCCGGTCGATCTCAACCGCCGCGCGGTGGTGGACAAGATGGTCGCCGATTTTCGGTACGCAAGCCGCGATTATCTGCAGCGCTCTCATTACCTCAAAATCAAGGAGCGCCCCGTGATCTATCTCTGGTCCGTTCCGCTGGCTCACGGCAATTTGAGAAAGGCCGTGAGCCGGCTGCGGAACGTGATCAAGGAGGAGACCGGGCTGAATCCCTTTATCATCGCCGATGTGGTCTCCATGTACGCCGATCCGGATCCGGCTGTGATCAAACACTTCGATGCGGTCATGCCCTATCTTATGCTGGAAATCAACGGGTATCCCCCCCAGAATTACGCACTCAAGGACTCCACCGATACGGTGATCGAGCGATATCGCTTTTTCCATTACGCCTGCCGGGATCTGCAAGTCCACTTCGTTCCGGCTGTGTTTCCCGGCTTCGATGCCGTGGGTGCGCCCTGGTGCTACGACGGGAAACGACGCCTGACCACACCAACCGTGAAGCGAACGGTCCCGGCTTTCAAGGAGTTTGTCATCCAGGCCAAATCCTTTGTCGATCCGGAACTCAACATGCTATATGTCACTTCCTGGAGCGAGTGGAACGAAGGGACCAACATCGAGCCCTCCACCAAGTTTAAATACAAATACTTGAATGCCTTGAAAAAGGGCCTCGCCCGGCCGTCTTCCGAACAGCCCGCCCCCCATCGGCTGCGGTTCAAATTCGCTCGGGTGGTGAATCCCGCCGGCAATGACGACCGACTGTTGGGGGCTTCCTTCCAATGGATCGAGTTCTTGGACGCCGGCCTGAATCCCTTGCTCACGCTGGATATCGGGACCTCAAAGGTGCGTAGGTCCATGGGATGGGGGTGGTACCAGAACGAAAACGAACCTCCCGATGGGGCCACTTTCTGCTGGGCCGGCGGAAAAGAAAAGTTTGCCACCCTGTATGTGGATGTGCCTCCCGACGCCAGGTTCCTGAAGCTCATCCTGCGTCAGGTGGATGGCCAGAGAATCACAATCCATATCGACGACCGCTGGATCACGCAGATCCAAACAAACCATGCCTGGAGTTGGGCCCAGCACATCATCCCCCTCGACTGATCGGGATCTATGACACGAAGTCTTGCCAAACAGCCCGGGTCCGTCTAAAATGACTTTTTTGCAGCGTCCCCTTTGAGGTGGAAAGTCCGACAGTGAAAGAGAAAGTGTTCGTGGTGGCCTGCCCGGATTATGCAGAGGCCGAGCATAAGACGGAGGAGTTGATCGAAATGATGGGCGGAATCGGGAAATACGCATCCGCCGGAGAAAAGATCGTCCTCAAGCCCAACCTGCTGGCAGCCGCCGAGCCGGAGAAGGCCGTTACCACACACCCGTCGGTGATGACCGCGGTCGCTCGTATGGCGAAGGAAACCGGAGCCGGCCTTCTGATCGCCGATAGTCCCGGTTCGGGTTATCCCTATACCGAAAAAGTCTTGCGGCGGACCTACCGCGTAACCGGAATGACCCAGGCGGCGGATACGGCGGGAATCCCTCTTAATTTCGATACCTCGCACGAGATCGTTTCCCATCCCTCCGGCGAGCGATTCAAGCGCTTCGAGATCATCACTCCCGTTATCCAAGCGGATGCAGTGCTTAACCTGTGCAAGCTCAAGACCCACGGCTTCATGCATTCGACCGGTGCGATCAAGAACCTATTCGGCGTGATCGCCGGCCTGACCAAGCCGGGATATCATGCCAAGCTGAAGGAAAAGAGCCACTTCGCCCATATGTTGCTGGACCTGGCGGCGTATGTTTCCCCGCGACTTTCCATTATGGACGCTGTGGTGGGCATGGAAGGCGACGGGCCCCAAAACGGGTTGACTCGGACGGTAGGCCTGTTGATCGGATCGACCTCGGCTCTGGCACTGGATGTGGTGGCCGGAGAAATCATGGGGCTGCCCAAGGGCAGCAATCCGGTCCTGAAGGAGGCGGAGAGACGGGGCCTGGAACCCGTAGTCATGGGGCAGATCGAGTTGGAGGGCATGGATCCGGCGCAGCTGCGCATACCCGATTTCAAGCTGCCCACTACGGTGACCGGGCTCCAGGATCGGCTGTTTGCCTGGCTTAATCCGGTCTTCAAACAAGCATTCAGCGTGAGGCCTTGGGTGATAATCGAACGGTGCGCTTCCTGCGGCACCTGCCGCGATGCCTGTCCGGTGAATGTCATAACCCAGTCCGGCCCCATCCCCGCCCGCATCGACGATCAAAGCTGCATCCGCTGTTACTGCTGTCACGAGATGTGCCCCCATGGTGCCATCGAGCTGCGGGCCGGACGGCTGTATCGCCTCCTCAACCGCCGTTCGGCTTGAGTCGCCCGGCGGGATAGAAGATTGACGGATTGATTTGAACATGTTTCCTAAAAAGACGTACAATTACTCAGGAGGGATCATGAAACGCAACCATCGAATCACCCGCCGCCGTTTTTTTAAGGCATCGTCATGGGGGGTCGTAGGAGCCGGTATGGCGGCCCGCAGTGCCTGGGCACGAGACGATGTCAGCCAGGAGAAGCCGGATCTCAAGATCAAGGAATACCGCACGCTGGGCCGGACCGGATTCAAGGTCTCGGATTTGGCCACCGGTTCCATCCAGGATGAAGGCCTGCTGGCCGCCGCCCTGGATGCCGGCTTCAACTATATCGATACCGCCGAGCAGTATCCCGGCCATCATAAGATCGTGGGAAACGCGATCAAGGGCCGGGACCGGAAATCGCTGTTTATCTCATCCAAGCTGCTGCTGGAAGGAGAGGTCACCAAAGAGGATATCCTCAAACGCAGCCGTAAGGCATTGGCGGAGATCGGGACCGATTACCTGGACTGCATGATGATGCATTTCCCGGAAAAGATCGAAGCCCTGAAAACACCCGCTTTTCACGAAGCCATGCAGCAGCTCAAGGCCGAAGGAAGGGTGAGGTATGTGGGGGCCTCCCACCATGGGTCCTTCTGGTTCAAGGCCCCGGAAGAATCCATGGCCAACATCCTTTTGGCCGCGGCCGAAGACGGGCGCTTCGATGTGTTCCTCTTGGCCTATAATTTCCTCCAAGCAGACCAGGGAAAAAAAGTCCTGGAGGTTTGTCGAAAGAAGAACATCGGAACGGCCCTCATGAAGACCAGTCCGGTGACCACCTTCAACAAGATCAAGGCGGGTGCGGAACGGATCAAGCAGCAGGGCAAGGAGGTGCCCGCCCTCTACGAAGAAGGCATACAGCGCTACACCAAAATGCTGGAGCAGGGCGAGCCGTATATCAAAAAGTATAATCTGGAAAATCCCGAGGAAGCCCATGCCGCTGCGATCAGGTTCTGCCTGGATAATCCCCATGTCCACACGGTGTGCTGCTCCATGCGGACGTTTGACGAGCTGGAGCACTTCGTACGGCTTTCCGGGACCCGGCTCACACCGGACGATGCTGCCCTATTGGCGGCCTACGAGAAGGCCTGCGGCCCGCTCTACTGCCGCCATGCCTGCGGCCTGTGCGAACCGCAGTGCCCCCACGGCGTTCCCGTGAACACCATCATGCGCTACCATCACTACTTTCTGGCCCAGGGGCGGGAGCGGGAGGCCATGCAGTACTATGCCGCCATCCCCGGTTCCCGGGCCGATGTGTGCGTGACCTGTCCGGGGCACTGCGAGCAGTCCTGCCCCTGCGGTGTGGCCATCCAGGGCAAGCTGTTCCACGCCCACGGGGATTTATCAATGGGCACCGACTGATCTATATGATTTATTATAAAACAGAAAACTGATTATCGAGCGATCTTTTCAAGCTTAGAAGTCGCTTTCAATGCCCGCTGATTCTCCGCCAAGCCTAGTCCGGTCCTGCTTTCCTCATGGGAATCTTTAAGCCCGCAGAGATGCGGAGGGGAAAGTCCGGATGCGGATCCAAACGCCGGCCCGGGACCCGCGTCAAAGGCGGGCTTCATCGATCATCTGGATATCGGCGAACCGGCAGAACCAGCCCAGTTCCCGGGTGATGTCGCCGTAGACCGTCTGGCGGTGCAGGCCGTGCTCCCAATTCTGCCAAAGTCGGGTGATGTCACCGTCCACCTTGACCGTGATCTTGGTCCGGCAGCCGCGGTCGTCGGTCAGCTCCACCGGCGTGTCCACGATTTCGCCTGTGAAATAACGGAGTCTGTCCAATCCGACCAGGATTGCCTGAGTGACACGCTGCCCGTGCCGCATCCGGACCTGCGGCACGACACCCTCCTGCCGCTCCATCACGGTCCTCAGCTTGTATGGAGCGGCGGCCTTTTGGGGACCGTCCATTTTGGGAGTCCCTAGACAATGAGCCAAGATGATCGTCCCGTTGGATTCATTCACCGTGGGATCGCTGATGAAGCCCGGCTTACCGGACAGGCCTTGAAGCAGGATGTGGGTCATGACACAGCTCAAGTCCGACTCACAGATCCCACCCAGGCCCATGTTATTCAGCCGCGCGAATCCAAGACAGGGATAGGCCGGCAGCTTGATGGTTCGGTCCCACATGGTCCCGTAGCAGTCCACCGTCAAGACGGTCGCGTTTTCCCGGTCCATCACGTGTTCAAAAGCCAATGCCAGCCGCGCGGAATTGAAAATGTCCTCTTTGCTAGGCTCCACGACCTGTTCCGCGGCTTTCATCCAGCGTGAGGCTTCCGCCCAGGCCTCGTCGGAGCTCACGTCGGTGAAGGCCGCTTCCACATCCTCCAGCCGGATTTGCTTGATCTCGGTCCCGAACTTCTCTTTGATGCCGCGGGCTCGGTCGCTGAAATCACGCGTTGTGAGGTTCAAGACTTTGGCCTCGCGCAGATGATGGATGGCCCGAAAGGGCCGTATCGCCGCAGCCAGTTGGTTGAGATCGCCGCTCAAAATGCAGTCCAGCTTGGCGCCCAGAGGCTCCTTGCGCAGCGCGCCGAAATGCACCCACTCGTGGCCGGAATACGGCACGGCGAAGACCATCGTGGGTCTGCCCAGGCTCAAGAGTTCTTTCAGGATCGGCATCACTCCGATGTTGAAGTGGACGGCCAGTATGCCGTCCGCCTCCGCAATCCGGTCGGCGAGCGGTTCGATCTCCGTGGCGTCCGTAATCAGCTCGTCCAAATAGAATTCCACATCCCGCAATTCGTCCTGAAGGATCTCGAACGCGGACGCATAAAAGCGCATTTCTTTTTGAAAATCCAGCTTCGGTTTGGGCCATAGCCCGTGATGGCTCCCCATATAAATCCTTGCCACCTTGACTTTCGATCCCCGGCATCCCGGACTCAATGTTTTCCCCTCCCCGGCTTTAGACTGCGATCCCCATAGTCCCGGACCCAACCAGCCCAGTGCACTTCCCGCAGCCGCCAGCTGTAGAAACGCCCTCCGATCGATGCGGTTCAGCATAGAATCCTCCCCTGAGTTTGAATCGAATCTCCCCAATTTTCGATCCTGCATAAGCGATCCTCGGGAATTATATAAAAGCCCGGAACCAAAGGTCAAAAGATTTGTGACATCACATTTACCCTTGCCCCGGGTGACAATTGCCGCTATCATCGAAATACTCGAGGCGAGTTCGGCCTAAGCTTCCGCCGTTGTGCCGGCTTCCCCGAGAGTCCTGATATCGGTAACATAATCATGAGGAAAAATTTGATATTAGTCAGGGTGTTGGTGATCGGGGCCGCCTTACTTACCTCTTTTTTCAATCCGTCCCAAGCCGCCGTCGATTCCGGACGAACTCTGTGGTCGTTCGCTTATTTCGGTCCCTGTCAAGAGGACTATTTCCATCGCCCCTCGGATATCGAGATCGGACCTGAAAATTCCTGCATTTATGTGGTGGATTCCGGAAATCATCGTGTGGTGGTCTTCGATTTTGACGGAAGATTTATCCGTACCATCGGGAATAAGGGGCAGGGGCCGGGTGAATTTTCGCGCCCCTCGGGAGCGAGCATCTGTCGTGATTCCAGCCTGGCGGTGGCCGACTACGGCAACAACCGCATACAAATCTTTGACGGATCCGGAAAGTTTTTACGCAGCATCAACACCAAAGAGATCAGAGTGGCCGATCTCGTCGTCATCGATGACCGGTTTTTCACCGTCCCCACCTACGGGACCAGCGGATTCAACGTCAACATGGGATCGGACGCAGAGATCCAGCCCCTGGTGGTGGTGATGGACGGCGAGGGGAACGTAGTCGATGAGTTCACGAGCTCCGATTTTCCCGATACCCAGCCCTTTATCCGGGCCATCAAGCACCGGGTCTGCTTAGCTTTGTCTCCTGACCGGAGGTTGTTTCTGCCCTTCGGGGCCTTGAACGTCATTCTTGTCTTTGATCTTGACGGTCATACGTTGGCTCGGTTCGAACGCGCGCTCCCTTTTGAGCCCGTGCCGCCCGAGCTCGCGAGCCAAAAAACAAGCCGGGACGGAGAGCACACGGTCGTTCAGATGAGGGCTAGAATCGATATGGTCAGCCAAGCCGCCCACTTCGGCCCGGATGGGAATCTCTTTATCCTTACCTACGCCGTCAGCATGGACAAGTGGAGAAGGCGGTACGACCGCTTGGAGGAAGCGGCTCCCGTGCCCATGCGTTTCGATGTGATCGATCCGCAATCTTATACCTTAATCCGCACCCTCGAATGCGACGCAGGAGCGCGGGCGTTCGGGGTGATGGACGGCGGGCGCGTGGTCTATGTGGTCGAAGATGACGCCGGCGAACTCGTCCTCAAGTGCGTCCAATACTGAGGCCCGAGGCTGCCGCGCACTTCAATAAAACGAGGCCTATTCGTAGACCAGAATCTCCACCCGTCGGTTCTGGCTCCGGCCCTCGCGGCTGGTGTTGTCGGCGATGGGCTGCGAACTCCCGAAGCTGATCGCTTCCATGCGGTGTAAGGGAATGTGGTGCTGTTTATACAGATAATCCATCACGGCTTCAGCACGCTTCCTGCCCAGCAGCAGGTTCCAGCTCTCCTCTCCCGTGCTGTCGGTGTGCCCCTGGATCTCAAGGTACCGGCCCTGGTCTTCGGCGATCAGCTTGGCGACGAATTGATCCAAGATGGATTTCGCCTCCGGGCTCAGCTCGGCGCTGTCGAACTGGAATTTAGCCTCATTGTTTCTTAGAGTTTCGGTGAATATCAGATTTCCCCGGGCGAATTTTTTCACCTCTTCGATTTTGGTGTCGATCTTGCCGTCGACGCTTTCGAGCTCGGTTTCGTGTTCCTTGATGATGGATCCGATCGTGGCCAGCTGTTCGTCATGCTCGCGAAGCCGTTTCTGATTCTCCTCGACTTCGCCCTCCACTCCCTCGACTTTTTGATCGAGGGTGACGAGCTCGCCCTGGACGTATTTTTTTGTGGCGCATCCGGTTCCGAAAATCGTACCTAAAAGAACGGCGATACCGAGCGCTAGGCAGAAGTGGGTCTTTTTCATTGTGTCCTCCGTAATCCTGAGCTCCACGGCCGGCCTCACTGGGCCGGGCCGAGGTCTTTAACTGGAGCCTATATTTTAATACAAATCAAATCCAAAAGTCATCCCCTAACTATAAGCACCTGATTAAATGCATCAAGTTCCCCCCCCCCCCCCCCCCCCCCCCAACCCGACCGGTTCCGCGCCCGGCCCCCCGCGCCCGCGGGCGGCCGCGCACCCACCACTCCTACC
>Ga0180438_10006761_pt1 | contig 15385 bp, 10 predicted proteins | sample SS_ome_12_FD_132455 | JGI IMG/M metagenome (GOLD analysis project Ga0180438, IMG submission 132455) | Hypersaline lake sediment archaeal communities from the Salton Sea, California, USA - SS_3_D_2 metaG | ecosystem: Environmental > Aquatic > Non-marine Saline and Alkaline > Hypersaline >...
GAAAGAGCTTCAATCGTGGGATTAAAATCTAGGGAGGTAGCCTCCGAAAACACGTTTTGCCTGTCAACAATTTCTGCTCGATCGGCATCTCGGATAGTAAATACAGCCGCCGTTCCGCCCACAACAGAAAATGTGTGAACAGCGCCGAAATTCCCTTCTACCCCCTTCACAACTTGAGGATATCTCTGAGGCGAAGAATTCATAGGATCAGGGGCAAACTGACCATCAGAGATGGAAGCAGTTTCTCCTCCAAAAACAGACCAAATTCGGGTGCTTGGCTGCCCTCCTCCATCAGTGAACGGCTGCTCCGAAAGTCCAATAAAACTAGAACTATCTCTGTCTGCCATTGAAAAAGAATCGGTAATAGGAAAACCAGAATCATAGGGATCCCCTTTGGGATAGATCGCTTGCCCTGTGCCATTGAGTGAAAGGAGGTGACGCCTTGCGGCAAGCCCGCCTATGGCTACCGCTCCACCTATTGCCGAATTGTCTATCTTTGCGCCATGGGGACCCATCTCTTCAAATGCGCTTTTACAAACCACATAGGCAAGAGTAAGCGCAGCCAGCCCCTTAAATAGCTGGAATGCCGATCTCGTGTAACCTTGGGCTGGAGCCTTTTTCACCCCTAAGAGTTGTGTATTGTTGTCGACGTGTCCCATCTCTTCCCTCCTACTCCATAAAAGAGTGCTTTGCATTTGCAGAAAAAGGTTAGATCAACTAAATATTTCTGTAAACACTTTTCAAGAGAGTTCTATGATTTCAGCCGGTAAAAACCACCCTTACTTGCTCTTTGTTATTTGCTTAGCACTGCTCGGAAAAGTAGCAGCTGCCCCTACTACAGCCCCTTTTTCAGGCACGCCAAGTGCTCTTGACACTAGTGTAGACCCTTCAGGCAATGCCTTCGTTGTAGCGCTTGTCAGCGGGAATATTGAAGCGCTGATCTATCAAACTAACGGAACCTGGTCTCCCCTTTTTCCCCTTTACATTAGAGGGGGCGCGGAAGCACCCGTCATCAAAACAGATTCAAACGGAAATGCCCTCGTTCTCTGGTTCCAATCAAATAGTGGGTTCGACATGATGGCAGCCTACTACTCCGCTTCCGATAAAACTTGGTCGCCAGCAGAAACCATATCTGGAAGCTCAATTTCCACTCCGTCGACACCGAACGTAGAATTTTTCGGAAACAGTGGAGCAATGGGGCTCTGGGAGGTGAATAACGGAGGCACCGCCTACATAGAGTCAGCACTCTTTGATCAAGATACACAGACTTGGGGGAGTTCGACAGCCACACTCCCCCAAACTGGCACGATCAGCAATACCCATTTTGGAGTGAATGATCAAGGAGATGCTCTTGTTGTATGGCGACTTAGCAGCGCCCCTTATCTCTTTGGGGCCTCATTTGATGGAGGCTCAAAGCTGTGGGGGTTTGCCGATCCTTTCCCAAATCCAGCAGGAGACGATCGAACATTTTTAACCTTTGCTCTAAGTAGCGCAAGCATTGGAGTCGCTTCGTGGCTCGAGTCGTCAGGAGGTACGCTATATCTCCGGAGTACTCGACTGAACGTTCCACTGGTCATCCCCCACTACTACCCTTCGACTTTCACTTCAGTTCCTCCCATCTTCCTTTTCAACATAGAGATGGCCATATCCCCCTCAGGCAACGCCTTCCTGATTTGGCAAGAAAATGGTGGTGGGTCGATCAACGGCGCCAATTTTAATGGCTTAACTGGACAAGGCTCTACTCCGACCAACTTTGCTCGAAGTAATCCTGCTGCACCGCTCTTGCAAATAGGAGCTGATGGATTTGGCAATGGCGTAGGGATATGGAGATTAGTTGATGGAGCAGACAACATCATTCAACGAGCAACCTACAGCGCCGGGAGCCAAACCTGGGGCTCTCCTTCTGATCTCTACACCACCACCAACACAGTCAGCGAGCTCTCTTTCAGCATCAACGCGGTGGGCAACACGGCGACTGTGTGGCTCGAAGGAGCCAGCACCTTTCTTCTCCTAGACAACACGCCGGCTGCGCCATCCAACCTACAAGTTGCCGTCACAAAAAACCGGTTCACCTTCCAGACCGAATTTGCCCATACAGTCTCTTGGTCACCGAGTACCAGTCCAAGCATAGCCAGCTATAAGTTCTACGTGAATGGAGAACTCTTTGCAGAACTTGGAGCGAATCAACTCTCCTATACAGTACACAACTGCCCTCCTAAAAACCCTGTAACCTACCAAGTTGTCGCCGTAAGTTCCAACGGAGGAGAGAGCTCCGCAGCGTCTATCACATACAAGGGAAAATGACCCGATTACTCGCCTTTTTTCTACTCCTCTGCGCATCATCTTTTGCCAACTACTGCTGTGACCATGTGCTCATCGAGGGAAAGCTCGCCTACTTTCGTCCAAACGACAGCACAATTCGCGATATTTATGGCTCTGCTTGGCTAAACTCCCAGGCAGAAATCACCACGCGAGTTTGGGGAGACTGCCATAACCTCAGCCTCTACGGGAGTGTGAATTATCTGTGCAACACAGGCAAGTCCATCGATGAAGCCTGCAAGACCAAAATCAAAATTCTCCCAGTCACCGCAGGGCTGAAGTACCGGGCATGTGTAAAACAAACAGGGAGACGGCTTGACCTCTATGCGGCTGGAGGTCCCCGCTACTTTTTCCTATGGATTGATAATAAAGACCCCTTTGTTACGAGGAAAGTGGATAAAAACGGGCTAGGCTGGGTTGTTGAAGGGGGAGCTCTGTTTTTCCTAACGCAGTGCCTCTGTGTTGATCTCTTTCTCGACTATTCATCGAAGACCTTCTTATTAAGCGGATCGAACCCTCTCGTTCAAGGGCACAAAGTCAACGTCGGGGGCTTCAGCGCCGGCGCCGGCCTCGGCTTTCAGTTCTAGCTCCAATGAAAAGCAGTTAACGCTTACGGCGAGCTCCTCTCTTTTTCTTAGAAAGAGTCCCGATCTGGTCTTTGAGTAGGTACCCTGTAGATCCTTCGATCCAGGCTATAGAATTCGTGCCATTGTCATTTAGACTAAGGCTGGAAGATCCTATAGCTATATTCGTAGTATAGAGATCTTCTACAGCCCCCCAACTCGATGTATTCGGGTTATAAATCGTCCGTTGTAGGGTGAATTGCTCCCCTATTTGTGACCAAGCACCTATGGCCTCACCAGAACTGTTTGCCTGAAGCTGAAGTTGGAGAGGTACGGGACTTGAAGATGAGAAAAAGCTCTTGGGCTGCGCTTGGTTTTTCGCAAGGTCTATGGTTGTGCCAAATACACTGCTGAATCCCCCTTCTTCCCGCTGCCAAAGAACGAAGCCAGTCCCCGAAGAAGAAGAGGCAACCCGAAGGTCAAAGTTTCGAGAGGAATCGAAAATATCCAGACTACCTGAACCTAAATGGAGCGTAGTTAAAGGGAGGAAGTAGGGCTTACGCGCTAAAACAAATTGGCTTGTTAAGTATAAGCTTCCAGGGTCTAGGAGCCAGCAGAAAACTCCAGGATCTGTAGGGCTACTGATCCGCGGAATGCTATTCTCACTAAGCTCTGAAAGAATCTCACTAGTCGGGAAACTCCAGAGTTGCGTTCCCCCATTATAGACAGCAGATGAAACTTGAGTAGCGGATATTGTATCCCAACAAGCAAGAGCATTCCCCTGATCATCCACTCGAAAGCTGGCATTTCTGAGCTCTTCTTGTTGATCGAGTGTTCTCGTAGAGGCATCCCATGTCTGGGTGCTTCTGTCAAAAACAGCTGATTCAATAAAGAAATCACCTGCATTATTCACCTGCCAAAAGGCCATTGCTCTGCTTTGCCCAAAGAAGTCAATCTGAATCGTAGAGACAGCATCAATGGCAACGCTAGAAATTCTCTCTCCTGTTGACCAGGCTTTCGTCGATTGGTTGTAGTAGGCTGCCATTACGTCATAGGTAGACATCCCATCTTCTTGAAGCCAGACGGCGATTGCATTCCCCTGACTATCGGTATCAATGGCAGGTGTTTGCGCCCCAGAAGGAGAGACGATCGCTGAAGTCCAATTCCCATTTGTTTGAAAAATCTGCGCTTCAATCCCTATGTTTCCTCCTAAATCCACCTCACCCAGGATGAAAATATTTCCGTTTGGGTCGATGCTCGATACCAGTTGATCAACTCCTCCAGAAAATGGAATCACTGTTGGAGCTGCCATTGCCTCAGGAAGAAAAATGGCTAGAAAAATTAAGGAAAGACACAAGGACTGTAAGCGTGACAACATAGGGCCTCTTAAAAAGATCTTTATAGAAAAGGTTCTTTGTTTTACCCTTTTTTGGCAAATCCTATTTTCAAGGGGTCACAAAATGGACGTTCAGCTAAATCATCCTATTCAGAATCACGAGGCTACTTCAGGCTTGCAAAAACGGCCCGCGTATACGCTCTTTCGCGGCCTTGGAGTCATGCTTCTTGTTTGCGCTATCTGGAAAACTTTCCAAAGCGAAATGCCAAGTCACGGAGAAGATCTCCAACCAACACCGATGGATCCCCTTGGATTGCCCAACCAACCTGGCCTGGGAAAAATCGCTCTGGCTGCTTTTATAGGACGAAAACTCCTTTCTTTAACCGGACAGGCATTCTACCCCAAGGCACCTGCCTTTGACCTAGCCTCTCCTGTTGAGCATTCGTTCTCTTTAGGACCCGTCAATGATACGACGTATCTCGCCATTTCAGAGCAGAGGTTTATTGATGGTTCTCTCAATAATAATTCTCGTATTTGGGGCACCTTTGGCGATGCAACTTCCGCTCTTCTGTCTCAACGGATTGGAGACGAACCCTTTAATTTTATTCCCCATAAGTACTCTGCACAAGCAAAAGGAACTGACGGAAATATCGGCGTTGTCCACTCAACCCATTCTTTTTCTTCTTCTGGATTAGAATTTCTCATCTTGGACCCATCCGGAAGCGAAGTTGTTGCCCCTATCGGCCTAATATCTAAGGCAAGTGATCTGGAATTTATTCCCAGCACCATTTCTCTGCCGAACGGCAACTATGTTGTGGGATATACAGACACATCCATCTTTAGAATATACATCCGAAGTGGATCAGACGGTTCTTCTGTAGGAACAAACACTTTTACTGTTCCCATTACGTCCGATCTTTCCCGAAAAAGCTCGATGGCTCCTTGCCCGGATAGCTCTTTCTTCATCGCAGCTGATGCGACTGGAACTTCCGGAACGGAAACCATTCGCCTAATCAAGAGTGATTCAACTGGGAACGCTGTAGGTAGCACATTTGACTTCGAAGGGGCTTCCCCAAAAATTACCCGCCTTGCAAATGGAAATTCTGCCGTCTATTACCTCGACGGTTCCAATCAACTCATGCAGAAAGAATTCACCTTTTCAGGAACGGCCTTTACTGAAGTGGCGACGAGAACCATTTCCACCCGTTTCGTTCTCGACTATGACGTCACTGAGCGGCCCGATGGGACTTGGACCGCGGCAGTCTCTGATGGACTTACCTATTTGCAGCCCATCGAAGTCAACGGGACGGTGGTTAAATCCGAGGTTCCAGCAAATGGAGGGCTTGCTGCCCTTTGGCCGCGACTGACTAATCTCGGCCAGGACTTAGCGCTCGGGTTTAAGAGCGCAACGGTGAATGCCACCGCTTGGATCCAAATCTTTCGAGCAAACCTCCCCCCTGTTGTCTCAACTCTTGGGAACTTCTCCCTCTACTTTAATCAGTCTCAAGTAGTAGATCTCACTACTTTTAGAACTGATCCCGATGAAGCAGAAGGAGAAATGATTGCACCTACTCTCATTCAAGGAACTGCATTTACCTCCCTTCAAGGTGATGACCTTCATATCAACCCGAATACCTCTCACGTGGGCACTACCTCACCGATTGAAGTGCAGTTTGAGGATGAAGATGGCCATGAAGTCAGCACATCTGGTTTTGTCACGATCGAAAACTTTCTTCCCACATTCACAACACCAGGCCCCATTTCACAGAATGTCCAAGAAGGAGCCGAGCAGCTCCTTACGCTCCCTGCAGCAACCGATCCTGAGAGCTCGGTGATCTACTCGCTGGAAGGCAACCCTGCCTGGGCAGTGATTGACGGAGGAAATATCCGCCTCACTCCGCCGATTGGCGCTTCGACGACGAGCTTCAATGTGGTCGCGACCGATGTGAACGGAGGAAGGAATACGAAGCAGGTGACGGCCACGGTCACCGACGACCCCGCTCCCATCTTTACAGAAACGGGAACGCTCCAGATCGGTGTAGACGAAGGGGACTCTCTCACTAGATCCTTCCCGCCTGCGACCGATAATGGCCCCTTCACCTACTCAATCACAGGGCTAACGTGGGTCACCGAAATCGTAGAATCCACCGTGGTGACGGGATACCAGGTGGCTCCACCTGTTGGAGTATCTGGTACATTTCTAATCACTTTCCATGCGGTAGATGAGCATGGACAAGAAACGACCCGAGCTGGAGAAGTAACCGTAGCTGATGTTCCAGCTCCAGCCTTTAGCGATACGAGCCCGTTGAGCGCTTCGGTGACTGCAGGACTATCCCAAACCCTCACGCTTCCAACAGTGACTGGGCAGAAGAGGCCTTTCATCTATAGTCTAACGGGTTCGCCTCCTTCTTGGGCTACGTTAGCAGATGGAGAGCTAGCGCTTGATCCTCCCGATGGGATAGCTGGAGACTTTTCCTTCACTCTGGTTGGAACCGACCAGCTTGGACAGCCTACACCTCCTCTTTCGGTTCAAACAACTGTGGTGGCAAACCTGCCCCCTGCCTTTGTCGAGACGGGAACACTTGCCCTAGCTGGGACAGCAGGAACATCTTCCTTTTTTGAATTTCCTGAGGTCAATGACGAGGGAGACATCACTTGGACCTTAGAAACAGAGGATGGGTCCCCCCTCCCTCCCTGGGCAAAAATCAACTCCAATAGCTATTCTTTCGAACCTCCAGTTGATGGAGCAGGGGATTACTCACTCCGACTAGTAGCTACAGACTCACAAGGATTGCAAGCGGGAAAACAGATCAATTTCAAGGTAGCCGCTCCCCCTTCTGGTGGCAGCGGGGATGATAAGTTCTTTGAGGTTACATCCACTATGGTTGTCATGTTTGTCCTTGGAGTCATATGGCGAGGGTATAAATTTTGGCGAAACAAGGATAATAAAGAATATAGAGCTCGATTTGGAATGAAAACGGCTGTAATCGAGATTGGGTATGCCGTAGCATGGCCGTTCTTTGCTGCACGCTCAGGCTATCGCTTCGCACAAGAAAAGTGGTACAATAAAAATTCTGCTTCAGCGCTTGAGGAAAGAGAGGGCGAGGCCTCTTCCCCTATAGATGTTGAGCAAGATGTGATTGAAATGCAATCAGGTGCTAGTCCCGATACACTCGAAACTGAGGAAGAGGCCTAATTCCATCTCTGTCCTTCAAAAAACCTACGTCAAATGATCTCAAGTTTCTTGTAGACTTATTTTTCCATTTTTCGCAAAATGAAAAATTATGGACGTAGTCACCTTATCGCGAATTCAGTTCGCCATGACCAGCATGTTTCACTACATTTATCCCCCCCTGAGTATTGGGTTGGGCCTCTTTATCGTTTTGATCGAGGGAATGTACATGAAAACCAAAAAACCGATCTATATCGAAATGTCCAAGTTTTGGACGAAAATTTTCGCCCTTACTTTTGCTCTTGGAGTCGCTACCGGTCTTGTCCAAATGTTTGGCTTTGGGACAAACTGGTCATTCTACTCACGATTCGTAGGTGATGTATTTGGAGGGGCCCTGGGTGCTGAAGGAGTCTTTGCCTTCTTTCTCGAAGCTGGCTTCATGGGGATCATGCTCTTCGGTTGGGATCGCGTCAAACCAAGGACCCACTACCTTTCTACAATCCTCGTCGCTGCAGGAGCCCATTTCAGCGCTGTATGGATTGTAGTGGCAAACTCTTGGATGCAAACCCCCGCAGGATTCAAGATTGTAGGAAGTGGACTTAAGGCTAGAGCTCAAGTGACCGATTTTTGGGCGATGGTAAATAACCCCTCAAGTATAGACCGTCTCATCCATGTTACCCTTGGCTGCTGGCTCACAGGGCTTTTCTTAATCATTAGTATTTGCGCCTACTATTTGTTGAAAAAACGCCATCTTGGATTTGCAAAGAAAACAATAAAAATCTCTCTTATTTCCGCCCTCGTTGTCTTGTTTCTCCAGCTCCTTTCGGCAGATTCTTCAGCTAGAGGGGTCGCCGAAAATCAACCATCTAAACTTGCCGCTATGGAAGGGGTCTTTGAAACAAGGGAGTCTACTCCTATGACAGTATTGGGTTGGGTAGACAAAGAAACAAAGCAAGTAAAAGGGATTCAAATCCCGGCCTTACTCAGCTTTTTCGTTTACCGAAATTTCACTACACCTGTCACGGGTTTGGATCAGATCCCTCCTGACGAACAACCTCCTATCCAAGTTGTCTTTCAAACCTACCACATGATGATCTATATGTGGGGTTTGATGCTCCTAGCAACTGTTGTTGCGACCTACCTCCTTTGGAAGAAAAAACTCGAGAATTCAAAATGGGTCCTCCGTTTCCTCGTCATTTCAGTTGGATTTCCCCAATTAGCCAACATGGTTGGATGGATGACAGCAGAAATTGGCCGGCAACCTTGGATTGTATGGAAAATCCTTCGGACCCCTCAGGGGGTTTCACCTGGGATTGTCCCTGGTCAAGTGCTAAGCTCCCTCATAATGCTTGCAACAATTTACATCGCCCTTCTTGCCGTCTTTCTATTTGTCCTCGACAGGAAAATTAAGCACGGCCCCACGAATGTGATCGAAGAAGGGACCTACCTAGACCCATTTTCTAAAGGTGACAAATGACCTTTGAGCTCTTCTTTTATTTAGTGATCATCACTGCAATGGCTTGCTATGCTATGCTTGATGGTTTTGATCTCGGGGTGGGGATACTCCACCCCCTTGCCAAAACAGATACCGAAAGGCGAATCTTTCTCAACGCGATTGGCCCCGTATGGGATGGAAATGAAGTTTGGCTCGTCATCGTGGCAGGAGGACTTTTCGCCGGTTTTCCTGAGGTATTCGCCACAATTTTTTCTGCCTTCTACAATGCGACAATTGCCCTTTTAATGGGGCTTATTTTTAGAGCAGTCTCAATCGAATTTCGCAGTAAAAGTGAGTCTCCGACTTGGCGGAGAAACTGGGATTACATTTTTTTCTTTGGCAGCCTGATCATTGCCTTTGGAGTGGGCCTGGTCGCTGGAAACGTAATCGAAGGGCTACCGCTCGACTCTAATTTTGACTACCAAGGCTCTTTTTTTGGATTCTTCCATATTTACTCCACTTTTGTTGGCCTTTGCGCTGTTTCTCTTTTCGCGATGCATGGTGCTATCTATCTTGTGATGAAAACTGAAGGTGAGCTCCACGATCGACTGCGAAGCTGGATCCCAAAGTGTATCGGAATCTTTATGCTTTTCTATGGGATCACCACCGTCCTAACAATCGTAACTAAGCCATACATGGTTGAGCCTATGCTCAAATACCCGGTTTTATTTCTAGTCCCCTTATTTGCTCTAGGGGCGATTGTTTCTGTCCCGATTTTAATGAAGAAGAAGCGTGATGGATGGGCATTTGTCTCTTCTTGCATAAGTATTAGCCTCCTCCTATCCTTATCCGCAATTGGGACCTTTCCAAACATGATTCGTTCAACCATCGATACAGCACAAAACAGCTTAACAATTTACAATTCCTCCTCCTCAACACTCACTCTAAAAGTATTGGCGATTATCGTCTCTGTAGGTATCCCGATGGTCCTTGCGTACGGCTTCTATATTTACCGCGTTTTTCGTGGTAAAGTTGTCCTAGACGAACGGAGTTACTAACCCGCCTATTTGCAATAAACTCTGATGGAGCATAAAGTGGAGCCCTTCGCCTACAATGGAGGCCGCTTATGCGTAAAGTCCTTTTTTCCCTCTTCTGCGTCATTGGGCTCTTGTCCAGCTGCCAGAAAGGCCAGACACCCACCCGCACGGGTCAAGTTCTCAACATCAACATTCCTGCAGACCCGGACACCCTCGATCCACGTAAAGGGGGAGACCGAACCTCCTCCATCTTACACTGCCTCCTTTTCGATGGACTGATGCGTCTCGACGACGAAGGCAATGTCGCCAAAGCGCTGGCCAAGGAAGTCGATATCTCTGACGACCGAACCGTCTATACGTTTCATATCCGAGATTGCTATTGGTCCGACGGCTCTCCGATCACTGCCTGGGACTTTGAAAAATCTTGGAAAGATATCCTCAATCCCATGTTCCCCGCCATGAATGCCCACCTCATGTACCCGATCAAAAATGCAGAAGGAGCTAAACATGGAACTTCCTCCCTCTCAGAAGTAGGGATCCGCTCAATCGACGCGCGCACACTCGAAGTAACTCTTGAGAGCCCCTGCCCCTATTTCCTCAACCTCGCCTCTTTTTGCGTCTTCTCGCCTGTCAACTCAGAGATCGACCATACCAATCCTAACTGGGAACAAGAGGTGGGCAGTAAATTTGTCTGTAACGGCCCTTTTACCCTCAAGGAATGGAAACGCAACAACACAATTATTCTCGAAAAAAATCCCCACTACTACAGAGCTGATGAAGTGATCCTCCAAGAGATCCACTTCAGCATGATCGGTAGTGAAATGACCTCTCTCCATCTCTTCGACAAGGGAGAGATCGACATTCTAGGACAACCCCTCATCCCTCTTCCCAGTGATGCCATCCCCCGTCTCGTCCAAGAGAATAAGCTTCAAGTTCACCCAAGCGCTGCCTCCACTTTTTGCACCTTCAACGTAGAAGCCTACCCGTTTAACAACAAGAACATCCGCAAAGCCTTTGCCTACGCGATCAACCGCGAGGACATCACAACCAACATCACCCAGCTCAGCGAAAAGCCTGCACTTGGGATCCTCCCTCCCATGCTCAAAAAATATGGGACAACCACTTTTTTTGCCGATAACGATGCCCAGACTGCCCAGGCTCACCTCAAAAGGGGACTCTCCGAACTAGGGATCTCCAAAAAGGCATTTCCTCATGTCAAGTTCTACTACCACACGGCCGAGATGCAACACAAAATTGCTCAGACTCTACAGCAACAGTGGTATGAGACTCTCGGGATCCGAGTCGATCTAGTCAATGTGGAGAAGAAAATTCTCGTTCAATATCTCAAGTCGGGAAGCTACCAAGCGGCTCTCCATCTATGGGTTGCCCAGTACCTTGACCCGATGAACCTCCTCGAGCGATTCAAGTACTCTGACAACGTGAAAAATTACCCCCAGTGGCACAACGACGACTACTCCTCCCTCCTCACTAAATCTTCTCAAGCCCGAACCAACGAGGAGAGATTTGCCCTGCTCGAAGAAGCGGAGCAGCTCCTGATTGATGAGATGCCCATCGCTCCCATTTTCCACTGGAACTCAGCCTTCATTACCCAGCCCTACATCAAATCTTATGGGAAAGCCTCATTGGGCAATGGCTTTTATGACCGAATCTACATCGACCTGAGCAAAAAAACCGAAACGACTCATTGAGACCTCTTCTCTCTGCAATCTTTGGGTTAGTAATTGCAATCAATTCTGCAGAAGCATAGAGTCGTACCTCTTGCCTAATTAGGGAGGTCGCTTGTGCATAAAGTCCTTTTCTACTTTTTCTGCCTCATTAGCCTCTTAATCGGCTGCGAGAAATGCAAGCCACCCACCCGCACGGGCCAAATTCTCAACATTAACATCCCGACAGACCCAGACACACTGGATCCACGCAAAGGAGGAGAACGAACCGCCTCGGTCTTACACTGCCTCTTGTTTAATGGACTTATGCGTCTTGACGACGAAGGCAGTGTCGCCAAAGCGCTGGCAGAAAAAGTCGATATCTCCGATGACCGGACCGTCTATACGTTTCATATCCGGGACTGCTATTGGTCTGACGGCTCTCCAGTCACCGCCTGGGACTTTGAAAAATCTTGGAAAAATATCCTTAATCCAATGTTTTCCGCCGTGAATGCGAACCTCATGTATCCGATCAAAAATGCGGAAGGGGCCAAGCATGGGACTGCTTCCCTCTCAGAAGTAGGAATTCGCTCTATCAATGCCCGCACACTCGAAGTAACCCTTGAGAGGCCTTGTCCCTATTTCCTCGACCTCACCTCTTTTTGTGTCTTCTCGCCTGTCAACTCAGAGATCGACCATAGCAATCCGAACTGGGATCAAGAAGTCGGCAGTAAATTTGTCTGCAACGGCCCGTTTACCCTCAAAGAGTGGAAACGAAACAACAAAATCGTTCTTGAAAAAAACCCCTACTACTACAGAGCTGATGAAGTGATCCTCGAAGAAATCCACTTCAGCATGATCGATAGCGAAATGACCTCTCTCCACCTCTTTGATAAGGGAGAAGTCGACATCCTAGGGCAACCTCTGATCCCCCTTCCAAGCGATGCTATCCCCCGCCTCGTCAAAGAGAACAAACTTCAAATCTACCCGAGTGCAGCTTCCTCTTTTTGCACCTTCAACATAGAAGCTTATCCATTTAACAATGTGAACATCCGGAAAGCCTTTGCCTTCGCAATCAACCGTGAAGAGATCACCACCAACATCACTCAGCTCAGCGAAGTGCCCGCCCTTGGGATCCTCCCCCCCATACTCAAAAAGTATGGAACAACCACTTATTTTGCTGATGCCGATGACAGGGCCGCCAAGGTTCACTTTGAAAGAGGACTTTCCGAACTAGGGATCTCCAAACAAGAGTTTCCTCCCATCACGTTCTACTACCACTCTGCCGAAATGCAAAAAAAAATTGCCCAGGCCCTCCAGCAACAGTGGTACAAGACCCTCGGAATCCGGATCGAGCTAATTAGTGCGGAGAAAAAAATCCTCGTTCAATATCTCAAATCGGGAAGTTATCAGGCAGCTCTCCATTTATGGCAGGCTCAGTATAATGACCCGATGAACCTCCTCGAACGATTCAAGTTCGCTGACAACGTGAAAAACTACGCCCAGTGGCACAACGACCACTTTGCCTCTCTTCTCACGAAGTCTTCTCAAGCCCGTACCAACGAAGAAAGATTTGCCCTACTCGAAGAAGCGGAGCAGCTTCTGGTTGATGAGATGCCTATCGCTCCCATCTTCCATGCGAACTCGGCCTTCATCACCCAGCCCTACATCAAATCCTATGGAAAAGCGTCGCTGGGCTATGGCTTTTACGACCGAATATACATCGACCTGAGCAAAAAAACCGAAGCGACGAATTGAAATCCCTGCTACTCCTTCTACTTCTCTTCTCTCCCCTGGCCGCATGCCCTAAAACAGACCTCGACTGTGATCAGATCCCCCCCCTTTTCTCTCTTCAACCCTCAGACAAGTTTGAGTTTGGCCGCCTTTGGCACCATATCAAAGCTCTTGAGGAAAAAGATCTCCTCTATGGAATGATCCAAAGCAGAAAAGCAGAAATCAAAGCGATCAAAGCCCACTGGAAAGAGAAGGTTCCCACCTTTGAAGATCCTCTCTTCCAGGAAGAGCTGGGCCAACTATCCCAATCAGGCAGCCTGACCCCTTCTGATCAAGGATGTGGCGCTGCCTACTTTCTAAAAGATAGCGAAGGAGCTCCCCGATATGTGATCAAACCCTTCGATGAAGACATACTCTGTCTCAATAACCGAAAACACTTCGCTTCCCCCTATAACAACCGGGCATTTCGCGTCCGCGTAGATATCCCCCTCTATCGCACTGCTCAAGCAGAAGCACTCTCCTATGCCATCGCAAAACTTCTAAAACTAGACCGTCTCATCCCTGCCACCCACTTAGCGATTTTTACCCACCCCTCCTTCTATGATTTTGGAGAAAAACTAAAGCCAGCAGACCAAGCAAACCTCTACGCCCTCGTTGGAGCTCCCGACCGAGAAAAACTCTGCTCTGTCCAAAAATATGTTCCTGATATTGAAGACCTCTATCACCTTGTCGAACTGTGGCTTGAAGAAGGCCTCTCTGAGCAAGAAATTCTCGAGCAAATTCCGATGGACGACTTTGAGGATCTCGTCCTCCTCATCTGGCTTCTCTATGATACCGATGCCCATGCGGGCAACCTCTATGTCCAAAAAATGAAACAAGGCCCCTATCGACTAATCAAAATCGACAACGGCCTCACCTTTCCTGAGAAGAACAGCTACCTCCAGAATGCCCTCTATTTCTTCCCTCACGCGAATAGGCCCCTGTCAGCACGAGCACTCCACTGGCTTCGAAATATTCCAATAGAAAAAATCACCGAACTGATCCGGTTCTATGAGTTAGATAAAACTCTCGATGCGTTTTATGAGAGGGTTGAGATCCTCCAAAAGCTCGCCGACAAATCTTCCTACACAATGCGGGAAATTCACGTCCGCATGCGAGCCCTCGCCCTACCGAACGGCACCGAAGTGGCCTTGAGCCCCCTTTCAACAGCGAGAATCCAAGGGCTCCTTGACCGCTCTATACAGACTCAAGAAGATTGATGATCTCTTCATCCATGACAGGGGAAAAGTCTTTGTAAAACTTCCCTACCGCTTGAAATAAGACAGGTACAGAGAGGCAGACCGCCTCATCCACCTTCATCTCCTCGATCGACTCGGGAGCAGCCACAGGAACAGCCAGAATAACCTTACCTGCCCTTTGTCCACGCATTGAGGCGATCGCCACCTTCATGCTCGCCCCCGTCGCAATCCCATCATCGACCAGGATCACCGTTTTCCCCTCTAAGGCAGGAGCTGTCCGCCCCTTTAAGTAGACCTCTTTCCGCTTCTTTAGGATATCCCGCTCCTTCTCCACCTCTTTACGCAAATAGTCTTTGGAAACGCCGAGCAAAGAGACCAGGTGGTCGTTCATCACCCCCTTCCCCTCTTCGGCAATGGCACCCAGGGCCAGCTCCTCATTATTCGGAGCCCTGATTTTGCGGATCACCACAAGATCTAGAGGAAGAGAAAGACTCTTTGCCACCTCAGCAGCCACCACGACGCCACCTCGGGCAAGCCCCACGACAACTACCTCCGCGTCTCCCTTGTACTTGGAGAGCTCCTTCGCAAGCTTCTTGCCCGCATCTCTTCGATCTTCAAAAAGCATCTCAAGAACGTACCACAAATCTGATTAATTCCCAAAAAAACCATTTCAGGATACTCTTAAAGTATGCGGATACTCTCAACATTGATCACACTCGCCGTTAGCGGAGCCGGACTCTACTACATGGCCGATAAAAACCCTGCTCTTAAAGCCAAAGCCGAAGAAATTCTCGACTTCCGGACCACTACCGCCTTCGAGCTTCGCTATGGGCCTGAGCAGGTGATGGAAAAAGAGCACAAAACGCTCCTTCGAGAAAAAGGAGCTC
>Ga0180438_10006762_pt1 | contig 15382 bp, 7 predicted proteins | sample SS_ome_12_FD_132455 | JGI IMG/M metagenome (GOLD analysis project Ga0180438, IMG submission 132455) | Hypersaline lake sediment archaeal communities from the Salton Sea, California, USA - SS_3_D_2 metaG | ecosystem: Environmental > Aquatic > Non-marine Saline and Alkaline > Hypersaline >...
AAACTTTTCATAAAATATAAAAAAGTAATTTTTTTATGAGAAAAATGAGGTAATGCTAATGGAACGAATTGAAGTAAATCCACGGATTTGCCATGGCAAGCCCGTTATTCGGGGAACCAGGATGATGGTGCGGAATATATTGGGGGCGTTAGCTGGCGGAGATACGATTGAGGCGATTCTTCGGAATTATCCTGAGTTGACAGTGGAGGATATTAGGGCTGCGATTGCTTGTGCGATTGAGCTGGTTGATGGCAGCCGGATTAGTATTAGGGTTCCTGCGTGATGAAGATTTCCAAAATCCCCTCAGAATTCCGGATATTCCAGGATATGGTGTAATCCGATTGAATGTTTTCCCAACAGGTTTCAATCAAACTGCTGAAGCTTTGTAAAGGCTGCTCGATACTTTCCCGGTGGAAACCTGGGAGAAAGCTTCGATTGTTGTTGATCCGAATAAGATTCGTTATCAAAAAATTTAATTAGGAGGGTTCTGGTGGGTTTTCGTGGCGCTACGTTAATGAGGTTAAAAAAAACAACTCCCTCAGATTTCGGTTTGGTTTTTGAATAGATGAATCTGAGGGAGTGGGAGAAAAAAATAAAAATTTACTTTTTATTTTAGATTATGAAATCTTTTCGCTGCCACAATATTTTGTGGTTGGAAAGATTTAATAATCATAAATAAAAAAATTTATCGGGATGGAACCCGGGAAATTTTTTTTATTTTTATATCACAAATAAATTATAGATCTTAAGTTATTTTTTAGCGTCGTCACTTTGTTTTTCTGATTCCGGATAGGTTTGAGTTGTTGGAGCCTTCTTGTTTTCTGAATTAGAATTAGTTGATTTAGAATGAAATAAAACAAACCATCCGATAAGAATTAATATTGAAATTCCAATGAAATAAGAAACCAATTTTATTATTCTTTTATTACGTGGTTGCGCTCCCCATTCTACCAATATATTAATCCATTTATATTTAGTTTTAATTCTCAAGTTAATATATTCAGCTATCGTCTTTTTTATTTTATTCATCCATCGCTGTAAATTATTCGACCTACGTTCAATTTTAACTTTCATAAATGAGTCAATTAAAAAATTAAAATCGATTTTTTCTATTGGACATTTATTAATTTTTATATCTAAAAACTGCTTTTTCTCTTCATCAAACTCAGGAATTATCTCATTCAATCTCGTTGGAATCTCTTTAATAAAACCTGCTATCATCGCTTGTAGTTTTTGAACATCTTGTTGTAGAAGGAGAATTTTCTGTTCTATATTTGCTGATTGGTTAAAGTAAGAGTATTTATTCTCGGGAAAAATCAATCTTAAGTACATGACCATAAGATATTCATAAATTGATTCCAGGCTATATTTTGATTTCAATCTTAACCACTTTTTTTTGATTTTAATATTATCGGGATTAGAATTCATGTAAGTTGCCGTTTGGGCGATTGAAATCATCATCGGTTTATCTTTGGTGACACTGCCAATTTTAACGAAAAAAAAATGATATAAATAGACCCCAAGCATGTACATGTAATAATAACTCGGATCAAGATTTTTATAATAAACACACTCATTGTATATATTTGGGGATTCAGTAAAAAGCGATTCAGTCGTTATTTTTTTATCATAAGCCTCGAGAGTCAATACCCGATCCGACTTGGTTTCTATTCTCCAAAGCTCCTTATTAATAATTATCCAATCTCCGATTGTAATATAATCACCCATTAAAGAAGAAGAATCGAAAAAATATTCGAATCTATTCTTTTCTTCAGGAATTGGTCTCAATTGTATTTTCCGGCGTATAAAAGTAAGAAAATCTGGCACAAAAGGATTCGTAATATCCCTGGTAATTTTTGCATAAACTAAATCGTTTTTCAAATCAGTTTCAAAATCCGATTTTGTTTTATAGACGTTATAAGTAAAAATTAGCTCTTTTGGATGTACTGCAAGGTTATTGGGTAGCATCTCGGAAAAAAATGTGTCTCCTTTTGTACTTTTTTTCAAAGTGTCTTTTACTAAATCAATTAATTTATTATAATACCAAACACCATCAGCAAGCCTGTTTGAAAGAGAACGATTTTGCAATTCACTTAATTTTTTGTTTAAGATTGTAAATACCTCGTGCTTAGATGGAGATGATTCCCCATTAAACAATGCATTATCAACGCGTTCACATCGATATTTTGTATCTAATTGCCTTAAGTCATTAAATACTGCCTCCATTGCTAAATATCTATTATCAGATTCATTATCAGTTCCAATGATTGAACGGAAAAATGTATTTTTTGCTTTATAGAACATACACTTAAGGATTAATTCAACTATTTCCGGAGGAGCATATTCCGGATCTTTTTCGTGTTTAAAAGGAGCAAAAACATGAAACAGACCTGGTTCGTGAGCCTGAAACATCGAAACTTGTCGATATAGCTCCATCATTTTAATAACATCGTTATTTTCATTATCATATGCTCGAATGTTATCATAAAATCGTTCGGGGGATTTACCACAAGTTAACAAATCAAAAAGAATCGCTCCAAAGCCAAATAGATCCGTTCGAACCGCTTGCTCTTTATAAAAAATAACCTGAGTGCATTTGTCAGGTTTTAAACGTGCTTTTAATTTCTGGAATTCTACACCTAATTTTATAATTGTCGAACTCTGATTTTTATCGATATCGGAAATATAATATTTTTCCCGACTACTATCTTTGCTAAAATTTAAAAAATCTCCTACTTCAATAATGCTATCTTTAAATTTAGGATCTTTAATAACCAAGATTACCGAATCATCTTCTTCAATATATCTGATTTCAACATCACATAAATCAAAATAATCTTTTTGCTCCGGAGAGCGATAGTGTCGAGTTCCCAACGGTAGGATTTCTTTAATATTTGAAATACCACTATCCATCATTTCTGGAACCATCAAAAACCCTAAATCTCCAATAACAGAGCGGACTTCAGCACCTTCTTGTCGGACAAATATGTTTGCTGGCTTTAAATCATAATGATACATTTTTGCTAAATGAAGTGCTTTCAATCCCTGACAAATATCCATGAGATAGGGAAGAATTGTCGAAATTCGCTTATCATACTTCATCGACTTAAGTAATTCATACCCTGATAGCTCAATAATATATTTCTTAAGATCTCTTTTTTGTTCATCGGTAAATTCCTCTACGTCATCTATTATCTTTTTTAATTCCGCTTCCGAAGACAACTCTAATTGTGTAATTTGTTGAAGTGTGGAAACTGGGAAATTATCATTCCTGGATAATTCATTGCCGACTGATATCCGTACCGAATATTTTTTGTAGCCATCCTCTAATAATGTTTTTAATGTACATTTATAAAGCGGCATAACAATTGCGAAGTCGGATAAATCAATCTGATCTAATTCAAATACATTTTTAAGTGTTTTATAAGCTTTGGAACAGCGAAATTTATCAGTGCCCCCAATATTTTCAATAATGCCTGTGCTCGGATTTTCCTGTTCGTCTCTAATTTTTCGAGCTGATTCCATTTCATATAAATAGCGTTTGTAAGCTATGGATTCTGATTCAAAATGAATTTTATCAAGTAGAAATTGAAATTGCTCATCTGGTAATTTTAATAATTTAAGATTAACTGCAAAAATCCCAAGCCGTTCTGATTTTTTGTTGAGAGAGGCTATTTTTTGCAAAACGAGATTGTCAGGAGGTATCTTAAAAGTTTGGCAGAAATCTTCAATAAGTTCGGGTTTTAAAAATGGACATTTAATCCTTGATGATGTTTGAGTATTATACAGCAGTTTGACAGCATAATCTTTTCCGGTCGCATCAGATGCTTTAAAAACGATTCCAAAAGAACCATCTCCAAGTTTTATTGGATTCCCCGCTTCATCTATTGACAAATAAAAAGTTTGTTGAAAACCCTTTTCTTTTATGTTAAAAGAATATCTTTCTTCTATATTTACCATAATTCCTCCCTTGCCGATATATAATTTATTTATTTATTTTTTTGAGAATTAAAGCATAATACTCATCCTCTCGGTTGATGTGTTCACGTCTGATTAAAATTGATTCCTTAACAATATTTTCATCAAATGAAATAATGATTTCTGGAACTGTTTCAAACGTCATTAAATCGTTCGATTCATATCTTGTTATTGTCCAATTGCTATTTTTTAATGGAAATTCATTCGGCATTAAGTCATTTTTTAAATCAATCCTACGACCATTTTCACCTTTCCAAATACAAATCATTAATTTACTATCATTGTCGATTTGTAATGCAATTTGCCGAGGCGTCTTCCTAGGGACCATTTCAGTAAGGGAAATTAATTGATTTGTATTAGCAGGGAGAATTTGAATATTGCGCAATTTTAAACCAGTGGATTTTTCCCAAAACTCAGGAGCTTTTATACGAATATGAATACCACTACTATAGTATTTTTCTGGTAGAATAGAATTTACTTTGTTTTTTTTGTTTGGCGATGCGATAAAAGGATCCTCTGTTCTGCGCTTGTCGAGATACTGTTTCTTTGTAGGGTGGTTAATATCAACAAGTTGAGTGTCTTTACTGAAATCAATAAATAAATTGAGATTTATTATATCTGCAATTTTAATGTTTTCAACGAGTTGGAGTTTCTCAATGCCGGTAAATTTTAGATTTGGGAATAATGTCAGAAGTAATTTAAGTAGGATATTAATTTCATCCATTAATTTAACTCCAATAAATTATGAAATTAATAAATAAAAATAACAATTTATAGTCAAAACAATAAATTTGATTTCTATTAAAAAATACTAACATAAAAAATTATTCTAGTTCAAAAAATTTATTAATAGAAATAATGAAAATTTTTCAGATTCCATCTTGAAGAATTTTTTCACTTCAACATTATCATTTTCCTCACCTTTGAAAACCCCTCCACCTCCAATCGATAAAAATATAATCCCGACGGAACCATTTCACCGAATTGATTCTGTCCGTGCCACTGAATCTGATAATTCCCCGCCGGTTGCGTTTTTTCCACTAAGGTACAAATAGTCTGTCCAAGCAAATTGAATACAACCAGTTTCACCTCGGCCGGTTTCGGTAAATAATATCTGATACAAGTCTGCGAATTAAACGGATTGGGATAATTAACAAATAATATTGGATGTTTGGTCAGTTGGAGGTCTTGTTGGAAGATAGCAGTTGCTTCCACGGGATGAAGCGCAATATCATCCAGAAACCAACCGGCAAAACTATTTTCTGCATCCGAGACAAACCGGAAGCGAATCCGCACATCGGTAAAGCCAGGGCCACAGAATTGAGTTAATTCACGGAAATCTTCTTTCCAACGGGAAGAGTTACCAGTATAGCCTTCGCCAAGGACTTGCCAGGTTTTTCCGCTGTCCGCACTGGCTTCCACGTATCCGAAGTCCCGGTCTTTTTCGATTATATGCCGGGTCCAGTAGGTGAGTTTGGCGTTTTGTAATTGAGAAAGATTAAAACTTGTGTGATATTCAATCCAGGAATAACAATTATGGGGATAAGGAGGATTGGCACAACTGGCTAAACAGTAATCGCCGGTAAAAGCTTGTTGATTCGAAAGGTTCCAAATGCCTTGAATATTCCACTTGTAAAGATTGTACTCGAAGTCGTCAATGGTTTCAGAGACGACCAGGGTTGTTTGCAGCGTATCGTTCGATACATTTTCATCCTGATCAAATTGTGAGATAAAAAGAATCTCATATTCATTTCGTTCCCCGGGATACCAGGATTTGAAATGACAGGTTTTCGACTTGAATGGTTTTAACGTGTCGACCGTGGCTACATCAGAATAAACCGGAACTCCGTTATTCAGGATTTGACAGGAAATCTCTGTATTTATTGCAGTTTCTCCACCAATATTCTGAATAATAGTTTCAGGAATAAAATTAGCAAAAGAATTAATGTTTGATGCCATTTTTGCACTCATTCGAGGTTGAAGATCGAAATCATGAGCACTTGGCTTGACGAACACGCTGTCTAAAAAGCGCAGTCGAGCCCGGGCGGCATCCTCTGGCACGCCATGCCTGCCGGGAAACATTTTAAATGTATGCGGAATATTGAGACGGAGCAAATTTTCATGCAAAGGTTCATTGAAATACCAATTACCTTCCTGCGTTGCATCAAAATAAATCACAATTTCATCTTTATAGATTTCAGGATTTTGAAGCAGGGCTACCGGATCATTGTTCGGGACCCACCGCCCGTAAAAAACCGAATCGATGACAGCGCCGGTACTGTCCAAGGGAAAGTCTATTTGCTGACTCGGGATATTGGGATTAATGATATTGGGTGAAAAAACCCGTGACCAGGCGATCCAGGTCAGGGAGTAATAACCCCGAATCTGACTAAAATCATAGGGGGGACCACTCGGGAATTCTTCTAGTAGATATGGAATTTCGTATAAAAAACCATAAATTGAAACGGCGCCATCATGAGAAGCCACTGCACCAAATTTATCGCTATTCCGAATGGCGAGTCGCATTCCACCTTCTCCGCCCATAGAGAAACCGCCAATCGCACGGTTTTCTCGATAGGCAGAAATATGATAATTCGATTCATTGAGCCAGTTAATCAAATCCACACTGATGACATCGCCGTAATTGCCATTTAAAATTGAATTCTGATAAAAGTGAGCGTTTAACATATCTGCTAATTCGGGGCATTTAATGTCAGGCCACACCACTATAAGCGGCGAAATTTCCCCACTGACAATGAGTTCATTGAGAAATAGCTTAATATACGCCGAATAATTATCGTAATTTGAACCTCCGCCGCCATGTAAATCGACTAACATTGGGTAAGGTGTGCCGGTTTCTGAATAATGAGGTGGTAAATAAATTTTTACAAAGATGCCTTTTTCCAGCGTAGGGGAATAGAAAATATCATCTACAATTTGGCCTTCCTGAGACAGGACGACTGTGACCGCGACAAGCGCGGTTAAGAAGATTAAAAGTGAATTCCTCATCTTTGTTCTCCTTTTGAAACAAATGAAAAATTTTTATTGAATTAATGATGAAAATATTTTCTTGTTCTAAGCGTCCCGCTTGGAACGTTCCCTTGTGGCTTCAGCCACGTATACTGCTTAAATCAGTTAAGCATTAGTTTTTGAATCTTGACTGCAGTAAAAGCCTTTGGTGCCCACTCAAGAGGACACTGGGAACGATAGGAGCGAATCAAAGCTCTCCTAAAAGCCTTCGAACTGATTTTTTCGAGATGGTGTTATTTTTACTTCATCACCACCATTTTCCTCACCTCCGAAAACCCACCCACCTCCAATCGATAAAAATACAATCCCGACGGAACCACCTGTCCGAATTGATCCTGTCCGTGCCACTGAATTTGATAATTCCCCGCCGGTTGCGTTTTTTCCACTAATGTACAAATGGTTTGTCCGAGCAAATTGAATACAACCAGTTTCACCTCGGCCGGTTTCGGTAAATAATATCTGATACAAGTCTGCGAATTAAACGGATTGGGATAATTAACAAATAATATTGGATGTTTGGGTAATTGGAATTCTTGCTGGGAGATAGCAGTTGCTTCCACGGGATGAAGCGCAATATCATCCAGAAACCAACCGGCAAAACTATTTTCTACATCCGAGACAAACCGGAAGCGAATCCGCACATCGGTAAAGCCGGGGCCGCAGAATTGGGTTAATTCACGGAAATCTTCTTTCCAACGGGGAGAGTTACCAGTATAGCCTTCGCCAAGTAATTGCCAAGTTTTTCCGCTGTCCGCACTGGCTTCCACATATCCGAAGTCATGGTCTTTTTCAATTATATGTCGGGTCCAGTAGGTGAGTTTGGCGTTTTTCAGGGAAGATAAATCAAGGCCTGAACGAAATTGAACTGAGCTATTGGTGTTATTTTTATAGGGCTGGCCGGGACTCGAACTTAAACAATAATCGCCGGAAAACGGCATTTTTTCGGTAAGGCCCCAACTACCACAGCGGCGCCATTTATGCAAGCCTGCCTCGAAGTTATCCACCATTTCCGAGGCTTCCAGAGTTGTTCTCAGGGTATCATTGGAGCGATTTCCGTCATTAGTCAGAGCGGTGTGGAAGGTGATGGTATAAGTGTTGCTTTTCATCGCGCACCATTCTTTGAATTTCACTTCGATCATTTTCAGGGCCGGTAAAGAATCCTGAATAACTGTATCTGTGTAGTATTCATTTCCGTTGGATGAAATTTTGCAGGTGACAGTGAGATTCGATTCGGTATGCATTCCATGATTCTGCACCAATACACAGGGAGTAAAGGCGGCAAATTGATGAACAGCCAAGAAATTATGAGAAGAAGGATTTAATCTGAGATCATGTTCATACTTTGGTGGCCTTAAAAAATGGGCATTCGCCCATTCCAATGGCCAGTAATAGCCAAAGGTATGTCCGAAATCATGAGAATGAAATTCGTGTTCGATATCCCAGGCGTTAAGTGAATCACTCAAGTCTTTACTGAACTCGAAATAGCTGATTAAACCTTCGTCAGAACTCGCGGTAATATTGATATGCATTGAAGATGCCGGATTTCCGTTTTTTAGGAAATATTCTCGGGCCAGGCTCACCGCATCCCCTCGCATCCAAAGGGCGAAAATGGAATCTCTCACGACTCCGGTACCTTCTTCCAGGGGAAATTGAGCTAGATGAGGGGCGGAAGAATCCGGTGAAAAATAAACAGCGGTATCCCATAACAGATAAGTATAAATTTTATCCGGAGTCGGAGGACTATAAATAAAATCCGGACATTCATTTTGATTGACATAGCTAAACCAATCGTATAATCGTTCAAAGGCCAAATCACCACTGTAGGAAGCAAATCCACCAAAGAGTTCTGGATTTAGCAAAGCTAACCGGGCAGCGCCACCTCCCCCCATGGAAAAACCGCCAATAAGCCAATATCCTCGTTCGTGTTGTCCTTGCGGGCCTTTCAAAACTGGGTATTCTGCTGTAATCCAGGCAACCAGATCGCGAACAATGTAATCCGCGTAGTTACCCTGAACACTCGAATTCCAATAACCATTTCCCATATATATTCCCCCGCGACCACTAGGAATGACCACGAGCATCGGATCAACCAGTCCTTGATTGAGTAAATCTGTCAGATGTGGATCGAAATTAAAGCCCAAGCTTGCATCCTGATTAACGCCAGGCAGAAAGATTAATACCGGGCAGGGATTGTTTTCGGTACAGGAATCCGGTTTGATCACCAGGACATCCCGCATTTCATTTAAGCTTTCGCTGAAAAATTCCCGTCTTTCATGAGAAACCTGGGCGGAGAGGATATTAGCTAAAGCTAAGAAAAAAATAATAATATAAAGTTTTTTCATGATAGACCTCCCTTCAACAAATTCGGTATGAGAAAAAGTGACCTAATGAATAATCAAAAATTATTCTGTGTTTGATATCAAGATGCGCTAATTAATTTTCCTTTGTTGGAAAAACTTCTATATTATTAAATAAATTTGAATTATTTATCTATATGATATAAAAAATTTTAATTTTGTCTAACACAAAACAAACAAAATATAACACAAAAGCAACATTTGTAGAACAAAGCGATTCAGGTTGGCTGATAGCGTTTAGAAGATGAACAAGATCAGATGTTGATCCAATAATTCATTCATTGAATCATCGTTGAAAGTAATAAAATTAACAAGGAATGATGGCTAGTGGTAATTGAAGCTTCCTTTCACGAAGCGAAAGGAACGTTTTCGCCCCTTCCGGAAGCGAATTGATAAGAGTTCCTTTTCTTATTGATCTGGGGATGGGCAGCCCACTCACAGGAGTAAAGCTTTATCTTTGGTTGTTTAATTCTAATGAAGGTTACTTTTTTTTCAATCAATTTTAAGTTCAATTCCCGTCTGCATAATCTCGTGGGCAAAAGGATTCGAAGGAGTAAAATCAGTTTGATCAAACAGATGAGGTTCAATCATTGTTTCATCGGTTCTTCGCAGGATCATGGATCTAACTTCCATCTCAAATGGATTGGATAATTTATTTAAGACAATGGCCAGATCAATATCACCATCTTGATGTGTATTACCTCTGGCATAGGAACCGAATATATAGGCCGCTTTTATATCAAAATTATTCATTAATAAATTTGCCAGGTATGATTTTACAATTTTAATAGCCCTTTTTTGATCCATTTTCGATACTCTTTAATTTTTCGAGTCAAACAAATGGTTCATCATATCAAAATCATTGTCAGACGATTGAATCCAATACGAAGTGATTTTTTCGGTATTAATTTCTGATTGATTTTTTTTATTCATCTTATTTTTAATTTAACTGCAATTAAGAGTTCATCTATCCTGAATAATTCATATACCACAAAGACTCTAAGGCTCGAAGATAAAAAAGGAATTGAACCACGAATTGCACAAATTTACACGAATTGTTTTTAAAGCGCTTAAGCATTAAAAAATAGCTTAAGTTCTCAAGAACAATTTCAAACCCAATTCAATGGTTTGAAAATTTCAAAAACAAAGTTTGAAATGACAATCCTCTCTAATTATTTCTTTTCTTTGTGACTTAGTGCCTTCGTGGCAAAAATTTATGAATAATCCAGGCTATAAATATAAACAATTAAATTTGTTAAATCAAGAATATCTTTGCATTATACGGTTAATTTCCTTAACTTTTTAAGGTTACTTTCGATCAAAATACAGCTTAAACTCAACAATGTTAAATATCTTAATGGATGTATTCCGACGGCAGCACCCCATACTGCGCTTTAAAACAATTGGCAAAATAGGAAAGATGATTAAATCCCACTTCGTAAGCAATTTCTGAAACAGTACCGGCCCTGTTCTGCAAGAGTTTGGCGGCCATTTTTAAACGAATGGTGCGGATAAATTCATTAGTTTTTTGTCCCACTAATCCGCTTAGTTTTCGATTTAAATGAACGCGACTAAGTCCCAGTTTTTGGGCAAATATGAGGGCGTTGAATTCAGGATCATGGATATTTTTTTCAATAATTTCCATCGCTCTTTGTAAGAATTTCTCATCAGCAGATGCTACCTGAAGCCGGGCAATTTTCATATCCATTGCGGTAATTTGATTTCGCAAGTATTCCTGTTGGGCTTGCTGCAATTCCAGCAAATTCTGAATACGTAATATCAGTTCCTGTTTCTCGAATGGTTTGGTTAAATAGTCCACGGCACCCTGTTCCAGTCCTTTGATTTTACTTTCACCTGAGCCTTTGGCGGTGAGCAAGATAATCGGAATGTGACTGGTGAGTTTATCCGCCTTTAATTTTTCACAGAGTTGGAATCCGTCCAGGCGGGGCATCATCACGTCACTAATAACGAGCTCGGGGATGCTGTTCCTGGCGGCTTTCAAGCCATCCAGACCATCACCGGCTTCAATGATCGAAAATCTCCCTTCTAAAAGGGTAACAAGATAATGCCGCATATCCGGATTGTCTTCCACAACCAGAATAGTGGGCTTCTTACCAGGTTTTATTTTAACATAATCCGGTGGCTCAAAGCTTGAGGAAGGTTCTGTTTCGGTAGTTTCGATGTCCGGAATTGTTGATTCATCCGTTGGTTGGGAAACCGGCCCGTCGCAAACGGTTTCGTCTACGATTTCTTCCGGTTTAAAATGGGCTTTATCGGGCAGCAGGGTGACGGTAAACTCGCTGCCCTGGCCTTCGGTACTGATTACGTTAATTTCTCCGTGATGTAATTTGACCAATTCCTGGGAAAGTGCCAATCCAATGCCGCTGCCCGCTTCCCGCTGGTGGCTTTCATCGCGATAACGATAAAAATAGTCGAAAATATGAGGTAGAACCTGCGCCGGAATACCCTTGCCGGTATCTTTTACGCTGATGTTGATTTTATTCGAAGATTCATCACCTTCAGAAGAAGTAATTTTTACCAGTACTTCTCCGCCAGAAGCAGTATATTTCAGGGCATTGGACAACAAATTGATAAAGACTTTTTCCATTTTTTCCGGATCAAGGTAAGCGATTGGATTGTCCCGAGCCGGATTTGTAGCGGGGGCGCCGGAAAATTTCAACAGAATACCTTTGCGTTTGGCGTACGATTCAAACGCGGCGATAATTGATTTGAGAAAAGGAAATAATCGTAGCGGCCGAACTTGGAGGGCCATTTTTTCATGTTGTAACTGGCTAATGTCCAGCAATTGATCCACCAACCGCTCCAGGCGGGTGGTGTTACGAAACATGATTTGGAGGATACGACGAATCGAATGTAGTTTAGGATCGGCTAAAAAATCCTGTAAAGGTCCCTTAATCAGCGTCAGCGGGGTGCGAAATTCGTGAGAGATGCCGGCAAAAAAGCGGGATTTGGTGCGGTCTAATTCTTCGAGCCGGTCGGCATGCTCTTTTTGTAATTGCAGTTGCGCTTTTAGAAAGATCCGTTTATATCTTCGTCGGACAATCCAGGCAATGAAAAACACCAGAATCCCAAAGTAGCCACCGAACGCCCACCAGGTCTCCCACCAAAAGGGTGGAATGCTGAAATCAATTGAAGCGCCTTTTTTGTTCCAAACGCCGTCATTGTTACAGGCAATGACTTTAAACGTGTATTTCCCTTTAGACAAGTTGGTGTAGAATGCCGAACGACGGGTATCCGCGTCGATCCAATCATGATCGTAACCCATAAGTTGATACCTAAAACGAACGCGTTCCGGCACGGCAAAACTGAGAGCAGTATATTTTATTTCAAGATCGCGTTCACGTGCCGCCAGTTTCAATTGGTTGGTTCGCAATTCGTAAGTGCGGTCTGGCGTGGTGACCGATTCGATATAAACCGGCGGCTCTTTTTCATTTTTATGAATGTTGTTGGGATCAATCGTTACGACACCGGCCAAGGAAACAAACCAGAGCCGGCCATCCTGGGCTTTCCAGGCCACGGGCTGGCGGCGGCCGTTACATTCTGATTCGCGCATGCCATCAAAATGGTTGTAAACCACACAAGAGATATGCTTAACTTTTTGCTCGGTAAAATCATTCAGTTGCTGTTTATTCACTTTGAAGATGCCTTGATTGGTACTGCACCATAAATTCAAGCTATCATCTTCCAGAATCGAAAATATGCGGTCGCAAAACAATCCGTCATGAACCGAATAATTCGTGTATTTACCTGCATTAAAGCGATAAAGTCCACAATTATCGGTTCCAATCCAGAGCACATTTTCAGGATCAACATAAAGGGCATTAACGCCACCAAATTTTAATTCTTCGATAATACCTTCCTGAGAGATTTGGTTGGCGTTAATCCGGTAAAGCCCGTTGCCATAGGTGCCAAACCAGATTTCACCGGTATTTAGCTGGGTGATACTGGTAACGGCCGACCGGAAGTTCATAATTGGGTCATGCCAGAAATAGACCGATTTTTGATAATCGAATTTGCAGATATATCCATTCACACCGAACCATAGTTCTTTCCGGGGGCTTATAAACAAGCTTGATATATGCCCTACTTCTAAAGGGTATTGAATAACTTTTCCGTGATTAAGCCATTTAAACAAACCACGCCGTTCAGTACCTACCCATAATCCACCGTCATAAGTGGGAATGACTGATGTTATGCCAACAAAAAAAAGTCCGCTCTGGGGAATGAAATTTTTAACATCTTTCTGATTGACGATGGATATGCCTGGATCTCTGAATCCTAGATATATGTTGCCGGCGATGTCCTCGCAAACGGTGTTTCCGAAATTTGAAATCAAATCCTCGGTTTTACCGAAGGTTAAAAATTTATTATCCTTCATTTGGAGCAGGCCGAAATCACCACAAAACCATAGACTCCCTTCCCGATCCTCCATCGCAGATAATACAAAATTGTTTCCCAGTAATAATTCTCTTTGAAGATTTAAACCTTCAAATTCCCCATTAAATAAACGGTAGATGCCATGACCATTAGTGCAGAGCCAGATATTACCATCCTTGTCTTCAATTAAATCCCAGATATTATGGTCAAATAACCAGTTGGGAGAGATTTGTTTGAAGATGCCGAATTTTCCTGACTTATAAGAATATATTTTTCCATACTGAGAAGCCATTAAAATTTCACCGTCTCGGCGTTCAAAAAAAGCAAATATATCAAATTGTCCCAACCAGGATTTCATCTTATTATTATGGAATATACTGAAACCTTTTATTCCATAATTGCCAATGAATAATTGGCCGCTTTTGTCTTCCAATAATGTATGAATGTTGTTTTGAATTAATCCTTCGTTAATGGTATAATTGTTGAATTGCTTGTTTTTAAAATGGGATAATCCACCTTCGGTGCCAATCCAAATAGAATTATCACTTCCAACTAAAACTTTGTTGACAATATTATTAATAAGTCCATGCGTGGTATCATAAGTCGTAAATGAAAAACCATCAAAACAACCAACACCGCCACCAGCCGTGGCTAACCACAAATTCCCCTCCGCATCCTCGTCAATATCCCAGATAAAATTACACTTCAATCCCGGATACTGGCTCTTTTCGTACAGTTTAAACTCCACCCCGTCAAAACGAATCAGGCCTTCCTGGCTGCCAATCCAGAGGTAGCCGCGGGAGTCCTGAAAGACCTTTTTCAGTGAAGTCATGGGGAGACCGTCTTTGCCGGTGTAAACACGGATGTCGTATTGGGTGATACGTTTGTGTGGGTCCAGGGCGAGAAGTTCATACGGGCAAAACAGATGCAGTAACAGCACAATGAAAAGGAGAAATATTTTTATTAATGAATTCATTGGCAATACCCTATAAGCTGTTTACAATAAATTTGTTACAGGATATTCTTTAAAAATATGATTGACTCCTTTAATATTATAATATAATACACATTTTACGCCTTAATTGCAATATTTATTTCATGTTTTTTTGTCGAAAAGGAAAAATGTTATTGAGGGAAAAATAATGGATTCAGCCTAAAGGGTAGTGTTGAGAGTGGGGGTAAGAGTTCTCCAGTCATTCCGGTTTTACTGTTTTGGGGCATACACCGGAAGCTCCCTAAGTTGTTCAAGTGAGGAGATTCCGGCACTTTTCTCACCAAAAACCAGTGAGAAAAGGCCGGAATGACAGCCGCGGGAAGGGGTGCTGAACTATTTCAAATTTTCTAAATTATCATCCAAAACTAGCGGATTGCCCTAAGAATAAACTTCTCCACCAATATTTTCAAAACGGCACCACACTGCGAATTCGGTAGTAAATTTCGGAGGGCTGATGCGGTTGGGATAAATCCCAGGCCAGGCCAAGGGCGTGGGCAAATTGGAAGGCGCCAATCGAAACGGTGTTTTTAAATTCAATGCCGGCGGTTTTTAAGAAGCGAATCTTTTTCAGCGGTTGCTGTTGCTGCCACCAGACGGCTCCATAATCCAGAAAAATGGCACCGGT
>Ga0180438_10006764_pt1 | contig 15379 bp, 15 predicted proteins | sample SS_ome_12_FD_132455 | JGI IMG/M metagenome (GOLD analysis project Ga0180438, IMG submission 132455) | Hypersaline lake sediment archaeal communities from the Salton Sea, California, USA - SS_3_D_2 metaG | ecosystem: Environmental > Aquatic > Non-marine Saline and Alkaline > Hypersaline >...
GTTTTGCCTGGTGGTAGTGGCATCCATGCGGGGCACACCCATGATGGGACGACGACAGTCTCTGCCCATCAGCAACTGCACGCCCTCTTTCAGCGCAGCGACATCCTGGTCACCGGCGACCGCATCATGCAGAGCGCCGAGAACATGCTGCTCATTGCCCGCGCCCATGGCCGCTTCCTGGGTCCGGTGGACTGGACGCCCTACATCCGCCGGGTGGTCGCCAGCTGCCCGGATGAGGAATTCAAGGTCTTGCCTTACAGCACAGAGGCAGGGCATCTTATCAAAGCCACCCTCCGGCGTCTGCGTTTCAAGGTCAAGGAGAAACTCTCCAAGGTCATGTTAATCTGGTAGGTGTACTGTTTCTCCAGGCTTTCTTGCTCAACCACTTTCTGGGCCGGATGGGCCAGGATGGCCGTCAGGTTCATAGTGAAGACTTTGGCATGAAAATCCTGATACACCGCCAGGGCAGATTTTCCTGAGAAGTTCTCCACCTCGATACGGCACTTCATGACCTTGTAGTTTTCCTCCACCGGCCAGCGGCGGTGGTACAGGTCCTTAAAAACGGCAATGGGGTAGGCCACAGCATCGAGCAAAGAGGTAACGAGCACTTCCACTTCCCCCGTGTCGAGTTCGACACGAATCAGACGGACCGTGATGGGATCTGTAGATAGCCCCCTGGAGCGGCATTCTTTGACGGACTCGTAGCTGGGGCACAGCGTCACAATTTGCTCAGGCAACCCAGTGGCTACGAATTGATCGACACTCTCCCACACTCCCACAGGCATACGGGCGCAGAAATGGGCCTGGTGGCTCAGGATCAGAGCAAACAGCCAGAACGCCGGATAGCCTCGGTCCAATAACACCAGATCGCCTGCTTCCAGGATGTCAAAGTGCTGAGCCGCTAAGGATCTTTCTCCGACGTCTTTGGGACTAATGATGGCCTCCAATGGGATCTCGTTGAGGACATCAAATATCTGCGAGGCCCTGGCCAGCGGACACGGTTCTCCCTGATTGGGGTGCCAGGCGCCGAAATGCTCCATAATCTGCCCTGTGCGGGGCAACTCGATGGTGGAACCATCGGCGGCCAGTAGCCGAAAGCCGCACCACGTTTGTGGCTCGAAGTGGTCGTAGAAGTAATCGACCTGCGCCTGATTTAACTCAACAAACGCTTCGTACTTGAGCTTCTTGCGGGCTTGGGTGAAGGCACTTTTGGTGACTACCCGCTCGGCCACTTCCTCGCCGTTCAGAAGCTTGAAGAATTCATCTAATTCATCCTGTAGTGCTCGTTTGACCAGATTGAGCAAGAAAATGACAATGATGGCAAAGGTTAAACAACGCTGACGAGTGAAATCTTTCTCGCTGCGCCGATGGCGTTCCATGAAATCGATGGAAAAAACCAGAGACCTGAGCATCTTGATAAGCCCCATGCAGACTGCTGCAGTGTCGTGCCTCATGCTGACCTCCAGAATGAACAGGATTTGACACCACAAAGTGTATGCAAAGCTCAGCAGAATGCAAGGGCGAGGCTTAACTTAATGACATTGATTCGTCAGTGTTCGCCTCATCTGCTGCACACCACCATCGCTTGCAACACCGGCGGCGACGGCAGCGGGGTCTACGCACACCTTGGCACCGTCGCGCTGACCAATACTATCCTGGTGAGCCACACGGTGGGTATCTATCTCGATCTATCCAAGGTCAAGCTGGATGCCACGCTGTGGCACGGCAACACCACCGACTGGGGCGGCGCGGGTACGATCAATCACAGCAACGACTATACTGGGGACCCGCGCTTTGACGCCGACGGCTACCACCTGCTGGGTGGCTCGGCGGCCATTGACAAGGGGGTGGACACGGGCGTGACGACCGACATAGACGACGGCTTGCGGGATTCTGCCCCTGACCTCGGTGCCGACGAGTTCGGGTCCGCGTCTACGCCTACTGGCAATATATACCTCTCCATTATCCTCAAAAACTATTCCCCCTGACCGGGCACCCTGTATCACATCAACCAGTCCACAACTCGTAGCTCAGTGAAAAAAGCCCCCTTACACCTCTCACGAGGAGAAGGGGGCTCACTCCATTTTGATTGATGGATGAACTCTAGCAGGTCAAACTTCTAATTCTTACTCCCCAAAGTGGTTGCCTCTTGTGGAACCAACATGACCCGGATCTTCCGGTCACCCAGCAGGATCTCATTGCCCTGAACCACTACCGGTGGCCCATCGCCGGCCGGTTGGCGGAAAACGATCTGATTGTCCACGATAACCCCTTCCAGGTCAATCACTTCGACTACCCGTCGGCTTGCTATCTCAGCTAACATAAGGAAGAAGACGTCGTCAGGAAGCATGTCGTCTGTGGCTGCCTCTCGCTTGATAAAGTCGGGCATTAACGATTCAAAATCCGCCAGGCTGAGTTCCCCTAGCTCTTTCTCCGTCATTGCTTTCCTCTCAGCTCCTATTCTCGGCCCTCCAACACCGGCCGGAACTTGTAGCCGTAAACGATCATGCCCTCCTCACCTTCCTCGCGGAGCTTGCGCGTCACCATCTCCACGGGCATCCCAATGTAGGCCCCATCGCTGTCCAGGTCCGTCAACTGGGCCGTCACCAGTGGTCCTTCCTCTAGTTTGATCAGGGCCACGGTGTAAGGCGCGTACTCTTCGTAGCCTTCTGGAGCCTGATAGACGGTGGAATAGGAATAGACCTCACCGTGCCCTTTGAAGGTGTAGGGCTCGTAGGCTGGCTCCTGGCACTCGGGACAGACGTCGCGGGGTGGGAACAGCTTAGCTCCACAATGCTCGCAGATCTCACCCGTCAGGCTGTGTCGTTGTCTCTGAGACCGCCAATGGGCTGGAGCTTCCATGGCTTAGACCCTCAACTTGATCATACCCACAGCCTGAGGCAATCCCTCTTCACGGACCTCCAGAGCCTGGGGGAAGAGGGGATATATTTCGTCGAGATCAAAGGCAAAAGGCCCCAGAGCCAACTCGCGACATTCGGGACAGACGTCGCGAGGCGGGAAGAGCCTGGCTCCGCATTGCTTACAGATCTCGCCAGTCAAACTGTAGCGCTGAGTTTGCGCTCTCCAATAACGTGGGATGTGCATGAATGAAATTCCTCCTAAATGAAGTGATAGGTTTGAGCAACCCTTGCGAAGGTTCCCAAAAACCTTCGCAAGGGTTACGGGGCTTCCAGGATGTGGGTGATCACCGTCCCGCCGGTGCCACCGATGCTCTGGGCCATGCCCAGGCGAGCGCCCTTGACTTGATTCAAACCGGCCTGGCCTCTCAGTTGCTCCACCAACTCGACGATTTGATAGACGCCCGTGGCTCCTACCGGATTCCCCCGCGCCTTCAGACCCCCCATGGTGCAGATGGGGATGCGGCCATCCATGGCGATCTCTCCTTCTTGGGCCAGGCGCACGCCCTGTCCTCGTTGGGCGAAACCACAAGCTTCCAGGGAAAGGGCCGCCGTGATAGTGAAAGCGTCATGCACCTCAAAGAGGTCCATATCTGCCGATCCGACCTCCGCCTGTTGGTATGCTCTCTGGGCCGACAGGTAGGCCCCTTCCAGGAAGAGCGGGTCGCGCCTGTCGTGGATGGCCAGGGAGTCGGTGGCCACAGCCGAGGCAGCGATGCGTACTGCGCCCGCGCTGAATTGGCGCGCCCTGTCGCCGGGGCAAAGGACCACGGCTGCTGCCCCATCAGCCAGAGGCGCAGAGTCCATCAGGCTGACGGGGTCAGCGATCATGGGGGCTTTCATGAAAGCCTCTGTGGTGACGGGGCGTGGGAACATGGCGTACGGATTGCCCGCCGCGTTCCGGTGGGCGTTGACAGTGAAAGGGCTCAAGTCCTCCCGTTTCACACCGTACTCGTGCATGTAGCGTCGCATCAGCAGGGCGTTGAGGGCCGCCAGGGACAGGCCATGCAACGCCTCGTAATCGCTGTCCACCGCTAGGGCCAGGGCTGCGCTGGCAGTGGCGCTGCTGACGGCATCGCTCATTTTCTCCACGCCGCAGACAATGACCGTGTCCATGAGCCCGCTGGCCACAGCCATGTAGCCCAGGCGCAGGGCCGCCGCCCCGGAACTCTCAGCGGCTTCCACTTTCACCGCTTCGATGCCGCGCAGCCCACCAAAGTCGGCGATGGAGGCCGCGATGTGCTCCTGGCCGGAGATTTTACCGGAGAGCATGTTGCCCACATATAGGGCGTCAGCTCTTTCCAGCCTGGCCTCGCTCAGAGCAGCCAATATGGCTTCCGTGGCCAGTTGGCGCAGGGATTTGTCCCAGTGTTCACCTACTTTGGTCTGCCCTATTCCAATGATGCTGACGTCACGCAAGTGCAACCCCTCCCAAGATTCGCCGATTCGCTGATTCGCTGATTCGCTGATTCGCTCAATGCATTTGTAGCTTTTTCCGATAGCGCACATAGGTGGCGTAATCTATCTCCTTGCGGCGGGCAATGTAATCCCGGGTGCGAGGAGCCCGGTCCCGCCTTTCTTCGACAAGCTCGGTGACGACCAGAGAGAAAGCATCGCTGCCAGCGCCGGAGCCATAGGAGACCAGGAGGATGCGATCTCCCGGCCTGGCTTTGTCCAGTATAGCCGTGAGGCCCAACATGGACGAGCCTGCATAGGTGTTGCCCACCAGCGGTACCAGAAGCCCGCTCTCGACCTGCTGGGAAGTGAAACCCAACTGCCGGGCAGCCTGCTGAGGGAACCGGGTGTTGGGCTGGTGGAAGACAGCCGCCGTGTAGTCAGCGACAGTGTAGCCCAGTTCGTCCATCAAATGCTGGCCGGCCGCCAGCACGTGCTTGAAATAGGCTGGCTCGCCGGTGAAGCGGCTGCCGTGTTGAGGGTAGCGTTCGTAGGGCCGGCGGAAAAAGTCGGGCGTATCGGAGACGTAGGAATAGATGCCCTCGAAATAGGCCAGGCTCTCTTCTCTGGGGCCGATGACATAGGCTGCGCCCCCGCACCCTGTGGTGTATTCCAGGGCATCGCCCGGCCGACCCTGGGCTGTGTCGGCACCGATGCCCAGGGCGTATCTGGCCATCCCGGAGCCGACGAAGCCAATAGCGGCTTGGATGGTCTCTGTGCCGGCTTTGCAGGCGAACTCGAAATCGGCGGCCTGGACATCTGGTGTAGCCCCGATGGCCTCAGCCACAACGGTCGAGGTGGGCTTGACCGCGTAGGGATGCGACTCGCTGCCCACCCAGACAGCCCTGATTTCCTGCGGATTGATGTCCGCCCGTTTCAGAGCGTTGCGCGCTGCTTCGATGGAGATCGTGACCGTGTCCTCGTCCAGGCCGGCGACGGCCTTCTCCGTGATGGGCAAAGCTCCCTGGCCCTCTGTCCAAACCCGGGCTATCTCTGCAGCGAGCAGCCTATAACGTGGCACGTAAGCCCCGTAACCGACGATACCTGTTTCCCTGGTGGGTTTCATGATGGTCATGATAATTATCTAACTCTTTATGAACCTCGCGACCGTCCTTTTGACAAAAAGGGTATTTAGATGTATGATTGAAAACACCACATCGTGCACATCCTGAAAAGGAGTTATCGCTTTGCCCAATCCCGGCAGAAAGTGGATGGTGCGAGACAGGTACGGCCACGAGATATATATCACTGAAGAGCGTTGGAGACATATCCTGGAGTACCATCCAGAGCTTGAAGGATACCTGGACGACGTGCTGAATACTCTCAAAACTGGTCGGCGGAAGCAAGAGCCAGCCGAACCTTACAAGTACAGGTACTACAAACGCTGCGATGACCTACTGCCGGATTATAACCACATAGTCGTGATCGTCGTTTTTACCATCCGTGAGCGCCCTGACGGCACCACTTTCCACACAACTTTGTTACGACTGCCTGGCCTGTTTATATCTACCGAGAGGGATGAGAAATGACCGATGAGCTCAACATCTACAAAACCGATATAACATTCGATGATGGCCGAACAATTCATTTCATGTATGATAGAGATAGCGACGATTTAGAAATCGTCTTTGAAAGACGCAGAGCCAACTGCGCTATCGAATTGACCGACAACATTGTCTTACGCTTCGACCGGGAAAAGGAGAAGGCTATCAGCTTGATTCTGCTCAGCTTCTCCGTTCTGGCGCAATCTACTGAGATAGGCCCCAAGAGTTTCCCCCTCACCGGCCTGGATGACCTGCCCGATGACCTGCGCCAGACGGTGGTGAAGATCATCACTTCCCCACCGGTGAATCAATTTCTGAAAGTCTCCTACTTTTATCCTTCTCCCGCTGAGCGTCTCCCCATCACTTACGTGGAACGTCCCCCTGCTCTGGCTGTGATTGCCTGATCGGGACCTAGAATCTCTTGCGCCCGATCCAGCCGGACCCGCCCCTCGGCTACCAACTGCCGGGCTACTTTCTCCACCATCTCACCCGTGGCCCCGGCGGCGACGGCTACCTGGCGGGCGTGGAGCTCCATGTGGCCGCGCTGGATGCCCTCGGTGGCCAAAGCTCGGAGGGCGGCCAGGTTCTGGGCCAGCCCGACCGCGGCGATGACCTCGGCCAACTCCCGTGCCGTCTGCACTCCCAAAATCTTGAGCGCTACTTTGGCGGCGGGATGGACCCTGGTCGCCCCGCCCACGATCCCTACGGCCATGGGCACCTCCAGCGTGCCGACCAGTCTGCCGTCGTCATCTTTTTCCCAGGTTGTCAGAGAGGTGTAGCGGCCTGTGCGAGCGGCGTAAGCGTGAGCCCCGGCCTCGACGGCCCGCCAGTCGTTGCCGGTAGCCATGACCACAGCGTCTATACCGTTCATGATGCCCTTGTTGTGAGTGGCCGCCCGGTAGGGATCTACAGCCGCCAGGGCGTAGGCCTCGACGATGCGCTCCATCACCAGCGAGCCGGGATATTCACCGAAAGCCAGAATTTCGGCCTGGAGGACGCATTTAGCCCGGGCCAGGCGGCGATCGGCCAGGTTGGACAGGATGCGCAACACCACCCGGCCGCCCGTGATTTCTTCCACCACGGGGGCCAGGGCCTCGGCTGCTGTATTCAAGGTGTTGGCTCCCATGGCATCCCGGCAGTCGTAGATCAGGTGGGCCACCAATATCGGCCCGACGGGGCTCTCCGGGATGACCCGCACCTCCAGGTCACGGGCTCCACCGCCCAGACTGACGATGAGGGGGTCGGTCTCGTCGGCCAGGTCCAAAAGGCGCTGTTTGGCTGCCAGCAGGTCAGAGCGGGTGGCCCAGGGTTCGGCCACGTCCACCACTTGCATCTGGGCGGCCATCAGGGGTTCGGTGCTGCTGGTGCTGAAACCTCCCCCCTGGCGCACCAGCCGGGCGGCAAAGCTGGCCCCAGCTATTACCGAGGGCTCCTCGATGGCCATCGGGATCAGATAGTCGCGGCCGTTGATCAGGAAATTGACGGCGATGCCCAGGGGTAAGGCATGGGTGCCGACGACGTTCTCGATCATCTGATCAGCCTGGGCGGAGCTCAGGCCTTCCTCCAGGACCGCCAGTTCTTCGGCGGTCAGTTCAGCCCATTGGGCTACGGTGCCGGCCCGTTCGGCCACGCTCAAATCATAAAAGCCAGGCAGACGTGAGGATTTTTCCATAGACATTGACACACAAAAAAGCCCCAACTTGTAAGTTGTAGGCTTGAGTCAGTTTTAGTATAACACAATTTGTCTGTCAAAAACTATCAAGATTCGGGAAAATTGTGTGAAGATTGAGCCAGAGTCAGCCTGTGCTCTGGGTTGCCTGACTAGCCGTTCTCATGCTGTTCCATATCCACCAGAGTTTTGGCCACCTCCCCGACGGCGATCCTCTGTTTGCGGTAGAGGTCCGACTCGCTCATGGCCAACCTACCTGCGATGTCCCGCACGCGCAGGCCCTGGATGAATTTCATCTCCAGAATATTGTACAGAATCCACTCCGAGGTGGTCATGCGGCGCTCTCCCTCGGGTTTGAGGGATTCGATGGCTCGGCTCAGGACGGCACGTAAGGCTCTGGCCGGATTGCCGTCGTTCTCCCGCAGGGCTTCTTCCACGATCTTTAGTTTGAGCAAGGGGCTCTCTGTCAGCTTGGGGCCGCCCCAGTAGTGGCTGAGGGCGTCCTTGACCCATTGCTGGAAATCGGGGGCATAAAGGGGGCTGCTCTCAATGGTCTCCAGCCCCGGTGAGCCGGTATAGCGAACGGTCCCCCGCCAGCGCTGGATCAGCTCGATCTCGGGAATGATGCTCCTCAGGACGGCAAAAATCCCCTGCTGGAGGCTCCGGTCCTCCAGGGCCACTTCGGCCTGGTTGACCAGGGCCTCTACGACCTCCTGCTCCTCAGCCGTCAGGTTGGGCTCAGGCTCCCGTGCCTCCACCCCAAGGATGCCCAAAGTGGCGTCCCCGGCCTTGGTGCGCAGGGGGTAGAGCCAATAGCCATCACGAGCGATAAAGCTGACCTTCTTTAGCAGGCTGGATACCCCTTCCTCCTCGGATACAGGTTGGGCCAGATCGCCCAGGTCGCACGAATCCACAAAAGCCCTACAGGTCCTTAGAGAACCACAGTGAGCCTCTATTTGAGACTCCCCCCCGGCCATGACCACCACGAAACCTCTCCGCACTCTGAGGAGCTCGCACAGCGAAGTCAGAACGTTTTCCAGGAACTGTTTGAGGTCGGTGGTGGTCAGCAGACGCTTGTCCAATTCCTGAATCCAGGTGATCTCCTCGCGGTCCTGGAGATAGATCAGTCGGTCAACAAAGGGTTTGGTCAGGTTAATCAGGATCTGCAAGAGCACGATGGTGGCCACCACCGCGAAGATGAGCACTGTATCGCGCGGCAGACCCAGCATGCGTTCCGCTTTGGGCATAACCAGCATGACGATAATGACACAGGTGCCAACGAAGGGACCTCGCAGGAGATAATGGATGAGACTGTGCTTGATGACCCGGTCGGGAGTCAGGACGCCAAAGTAGGCCACGCTGTAAGCCATGACCACGATCATGAGGGCCACACCGAGGTTGCCGATCAGGACGAAAGACAGAAGGGCGATGGGGGGGATGAAGGCCGGCTGGCTGGCTATCAGGAGGTAGGGGAAGACACCCAGACCTGGAGCGGCGAAGGAGATGGCCAGGTAGGCCATGCGCCGCCGGGAGGCAGAAGTCAGGCAACGCTGCTTGGCCCAGCGGATATTGGCCGCTCCCCCAGCTACAGTGGCAAAGAAATAGATGGCAAACACCCAGAAAAGAGGGCCGGCTGTCAGATGGGCCACCTGGGGTGAATAATAGACGCCGTCCCTCACCAGAACGTCGGTAAAGATGGCCATGAGCAGCAGAGCCAGCCCGATGACATAGCTGGCATAGACGGATAGACGCCTCAGGCGTGAGCTGGCGTTGGTGGTTCGCAACAGGGCGTCGGAGAAATGCAGGTAGGCTGCCGGGACAAAAGCGATGCCGATCCACTGGAACTTGAGCCAGAAGACGGCCGCCTCCAGGGTTTCCACTTTGGACAGCACCACATCGCCGGCGTAGACCACGATGACAAAGGTGATCAGGGCGCAGAAGGAACGAGCCACAGCACTGCGCAAATTGTGGGTGAAAATGTAGACCAAAACCGAAAAAGCAGTGATGACAATGGCAGATGAGAGGATGAGATTGGCAAAATTTAGAAAGAGATCCAGGTTGGTGATGATGGTTTCAAGCATATCATTTACCTTATCGCAAGCTTTGGGCGAAAAAGAGAGCTATGTCCTGGTTGGTGTAATAGCGGTCGTTGAACCCGCAAAAGACAAACCTGTGCTTCTGGTAGAAACAGATGGCTGGATAGTTCTTGGTCTGCGTTTCGAGCATCAGTTGGCTGAGGCCCTGCTCTCGCGCCCATTCGATGGCAGCTTTGAGGAGAGCCCCGCCTATACCCTGGCGGCGATGCCGTTTCGCCATGGCCAGGTTATTGAGCCAGCCGGTGGCATGCCAGGCCTGCACAGTCATGTCCAGGTAACCGCGTATCTCCCCATCCTGATCAGCTACCAGGAAGCACTCGCCCCGCCGCCAGTTGTCCAGCAGGTAATCCCTATCACGGGGGTATTCAACCCCCATGGTACGCGGCAGTCTGACCGTGCGGAAGGTTACTGTAACGTGCCCTTCTTCCTCCCGTTCTTCCATCTGCCAGACATAGTCGGTTTGGTAAGAATGATCTATAGCGAAGCAGGCATTGAGGTCACCTAGCTCGGCCGGACGGATAATCATATTCATTGGACTCCCGATATGGATGGTTGGTGACTAGATTTTATCACTTTCAATCCAAAAGCGCAAACCTTCACACTCTCCCCACCAGTGTGCAAGGGAAGGGGAAATCTGGTATAATATGGGTGAATGGCAAATAGCGAATGACGGATGGCGAATAGCGATTATGGATAAGGGTCCCCTCATTATGATTACCAACGATGACGGCATAGAGTCACCAGGCTTGTTGGCCGCTATAGGAGCTGTTTGCGATCTGGGCGAGGTTCTGGTGGTAGCGCCCAGGCATCAGCAAACGGGCGCTGGGCGAAGCTTCCCTTCCAGCGATGGTGCCATTCACCAGGAACACATGGAGGTGAGGGGATTGACCATACCGGCCTTTTCCGTTAATGGCTCGCCTGCCCAGGCAGTGCAACACGGTCTTGTGGAGTTGGTTCCGAGGCCCCCTGATCTGCTCGTCGCCGGCATCAACTATGGTGAGAACGTGGGCAGCGGGGTCACCATCTCGGGCACCGTAGGTGCAGTGCTGGAAGGAGCTGCCTTCGGCATTCCCGGCCTGGCCGTTTCTCTGGAAGCCCCCATCGAGTATCACTACAGCCACTCTGAGGACATGGACTTTGCAGCGGCAGCTTTCTTCGCCCGCCTGTTCGCGCAACGGCTCCTCGCGGTAGCCCTCCCCCCGGACGTGGACGCTTTGAAAATCGAGGTGCCTCAGGACGCTACAGAAGAGACTCCCTGGCGGCTGACGCGGGTCTCCCGCCAGCCCTGCTTCTATCCCGTCCCCGGCCGCCGCACCAGTCTCGCTGATAAGGTGCCCCTGAGCTACGAGATGAGGATAGATTTCGACACCCTGGAGCAAGATTCAGACATTTTCGCTCTGGTCAGAGAGCGAGTCGTCTCTGTCTCGCCCCTCTCCCTTGATTTGACCTCCAGGGCGGATTTTGCCACCCTGACCCAACTGCTGCTTTGATCTCTATACCCCCCACAGCTTTTCAGGGAAAGACAGCGGATTTCAAACGGAATTCTAACTTTTCTCTAACCCCTCTCTAACAGAAGTGCGCTAAAATGTCCAGAGCCAGGCAGGGAAGTGTCCTCGTATGCGGAAGAACATTGTTCGCTCGGTTTCATTCGCAACAGCGTGGGTGGGCAAAATCCCACCCGCGTCTTGTTATGCGACGGGCGAGCCATTGCAGCATCTGGCAGCGAAGGGGGAGCGTACAATGATTGCACAAGGAGCTCATCATGGCAATGTCTTGGTATCTCGTCGCTAGCAGCGGTCCAAGTTCCGGTGCGGCTTTTCAGTTGGTGGGGCCACGCATCACCATCGGTCGCACGGCTGACAATGACATCGTCATTGAAGACAACATGGTGTCCCGCCACCACGCCCGGTTGGAGATGCGAGGCGACACCTACGTTTTGACGGACTTGGGCAGTGCCAATGGGACGTGGGTCAACGGTCGCCGCATTTCCGAGCCTGTGTCTCTGCAAGCCAACGATTCCGTCAGATTGGGCAAGGTGTCGGTTTTTGTCTTCTCTGCCCAACCGTTTCTGGGAGGTGATAAGACGTTCGTGGCGCAGGAAATGGCACCCGAACGCACGCCAAGGCCGCCAACGGCACCAGTCCGGCCTCAGCCGGCTGCCGGAGGTGGCCCGGTGTGCGTTGTCTGCGGCCATGCCAATCGCCCCGGCGTGCGCTTCTGCGGTCACTGCGGCCAACCCCTGCGCGTCTCCCCGGCTTCTCCTCGGCCGGCCCGCCTGCCCGTATGGTTCCTGGCCATCGGCGGTGTGCTGGTGACCCTGATCGTCGTCCTGGCTGCGGCGCTGATTGTGCTTTTGGTTTTGCCTTCCCGAGTAAAGCCCACGCCCTCAGTTGGTGTCAAGCCCACACTTCCTCCGATGACGGCCATTCCTCTGGGGCCTACCTCCACACCAACAGAGACGCCTACCCTTATGCCGACTGCGACTTCCACCTCCACCCCCATTCCACCCACGCCCACGCCGGGGCCTTGGGTACAGGTGATGGCGGCTGCCGAGGTCAGTCCACCCGTTTTCGGGCCCGACAGCGGGAGTCTGTCCCACGAAAAAGATGGCTCGGTTGAGGCGGCAGGGGCTGACGTGGACCTGCGCGATTTTGCAGCCGAGGCTGTCTTCTACAACCCGTATCCCGCGGCGAAGGGCGATTGGGACGTGGGCTTTTTGTTCCGCGACGCGGGCAAGAACGACGAATTCCGGCTGGACGTCGAGTCGGACGGCGATTGGAGTTTGAACGACCGGCGGGGGGATGAGGATAACTTTGTTGATACAGGCTGGATATCCGACCTGGACGTGAGTGCCGGCGGCTCGAACCGGTTGACGCTGCTCGCCGAGGGCCATCAGGGCTTCTTTTTCGTCAACGACATCTTTATCGCCGAGCTCGATCTGTCCAGCCGGACCAATTCTGGTGACATCTCGGCGGCAATTGAGATTGCCAGCGACCATGAGGTTGAGGGTGAAATCACGGCTTATGAGGGTTTCACTGTCTGGTCCCTCGCGACTCAGGTACAGCAGGCGGCTGGCGTGTCGGCGACGGATACTCCAACTGTGCCGCCCCCTCCACCCCCTACGCCTACGCCAACGGTTCCACCACCCACACCCACGCGCAGGTCAGCAGGCATCGGTCTGATTGCTTTTGTGTCGAACCGGGATGGCAATGATGAGATCTATGTCATGAACCCCGATGGCAGCAACCAGAGGCGGCTCACGAACACACCGGGAGAGGACTGGCATCCCGCGTGGTCGCCCGACGGCACCCGGATCTTGTTTCAGTGTATGTTGGGGGGCACTTTCAACGTGTGCGTGGTCAACGCCGACGGGAGCGGGTACACCCAGATCACCAACTGGACCAAGGACGAAGGGTTGGCCCAGCGCCCGGTCTGGTCGCCCGACGGGAGCCAGATCGTCGTCACTCGCGAGTTGGCAGGTGGGCAGAAGTTGATCGTGATGAACGCCGATGGCAGCAATCAGAGGGAAATCGTCAGTTTGGGGCGGGATCCCAGTTGGTCGCCTGATGGCACCCGGATTGCCTTCATCCGCTGGGAGGGTGGCGGCCTGCAAATCTGGACGACGAGCCCCGATGGAGCCAACGTGGGGGTGTTGACCCAGGGCGATCACGACCACATGTACCCCACCTGGTCCCCTGACGGCCGCCAAATCGCTTTCGAGTATGACCACGCCCATGTAGCCGTCATGGACGCCGGGGGCGGCCCGCCGCGAGTCATCGCCAACAAAGGATCCTGGAGCCTGAGTTGGTCACCCGACGGCAAAAAGATCGTCATTGCGCCTCCCCAGGAGGGGCTCTGGCTGGTCAATGCCGATGGCAGCGGCCTGACCCAGATCGCTCAGGAGGGCAAGCAACCGTCCTGGCAGGCCGTGCCGTAAAGGGTCGGCCTTGCGTTCATTCTTTTGCCTTGGCTGGATCTGTCATCCGGCCGCGCTGAAGCAACTGACCACTCCCGGGCTGGGCTGTAATTCGTCCATTTTCGTAAACCACCTGGCCGCGACGGATGGTGATGCGGGGCCAGCCGGTCACCTCTGTTCCCTCGTAGATGGAAAAGCCCGCCCGCGAAAAGAGTTCGCTACCGCGCACCACGCGAAGGTCGGCGGGGTCCCACAGAATCAGGTCGGCGTCCGAGCCGACGGCGATGGTTCCTTTGCGCGGGTAGAGGCCGAAAAGCCGGGCCGCGTTGGTCGAGGTGAGGGCCACAAATTGCTCCAGCGAAATCTTGCCCTTCAGCACCCCTTCCGAGTACAGCATGGGCAACATGACCTGCAGGTTATTGACCCCGGGGCGCAGGTTGCCCACGTTCAGGGAGGGATCGAGCTTTTGTTCGCGGGTCCAGGGGGCGTGGTCGGTGGCCACGGTGTGGATGGTGCCTCTGGTCAATCCTTCCCAGAGGGCCGCCACGTCGTGGGCCTCACGCAGGGGTGGCTGCCCTACATATACGGCCCCGTCTGGATCGAGGTATCGCTCCTGGGTGAGGTGCAGGTAAAGGGGGCGCGTCTCGACATAGACGGGCAGAGCCCGCGCCGGGGCCTCCAGGCAGACAGACAGGGCGCGCGCGGAAGACAGGTGAACGACATAGATGGGTGCCCCGCTCGCCTCGCACATGCCTACCGCACGTTGGGTGGCGACGACTTCAGAGACCACAGGCCTGCTCTCCGCATAGTAGCGCAGAGAGCCACGCCCCTCGGCCAGCAGGGCCTGAGATGTATCCGAGATGATGGCCCAGTCCTCGCAGTGGATCAGGGTGAGGATGCCCATTTCTCCGGCCGCCCGCAGCGCTGCCAGGTAGGCCAAGACATGCTTGTCGAAAGCCTCCATGCACATGAATACCTTGATGGTGGTGTGGCCTGCGGCGACCATCTGGGGCAACTGGCGTATGGCGGCTTCAATGGACGGGAGGAGAACCGGATGGAGCATGACGTCGGCGATGGCCTGCTGTTGCACGAGCCTGGTCTCGCGTTTCAGCGTGGCCCGAGGTGTCTCGCCGGGCTCAGGAAAGGATATGTTTCCTAGCGTGGTGATGCCGCCGGCCAGAGCCGCTTGAGAGCCACTGGTCAGATCGTCCACCCAGCGATCGGTGGCCGGAACGGATTGGGGCAGGGTCAGATGCACATGGGGGTCAATGCCCCCCGGCAAGATCAGCAGTCCTTGGGCATCGAGCTCACGCTCGTCACCTTCACGCCTGGGGAGGTTGGGACCGATTTCTACAATCTCCTCACCATGGATACGAATGTCCCCCTCAAACTGTCGCTCAGCGGTCACTATCAAGCCATTGCGGATCATGAGGTTCTGCAACAATTCCGCCCTCCGTTCATTCGTAATGTTTTCATCGTGGCCATACAGAACAGGCAAAAACAACAAAAGCCGACCCTCTCCTGACTTGCAGAGAAGGTTGGCCTTCAATGTCTCATACTCTCATGTTTTTCTTACTTTTGCTTCGGTAGCAGTGGTTCGAGCAAGGAGAGCAGGTCCGGCACATCTGCATCGGCTGTTTTCCAGACCTCGTCCAGATCAACAATGTCGTATCCGTGAATGAGTTTGTCACGCATGCCCGCAATGAGTGTCCAGGGGATTTCGGGATGACGAGTGCGGAAATCCTGTGAAAGCCGCTTTACGGCTTCGCCTATAACCATCA
>Ga0180438_10006765_pt1 | contig 15376 bp, 12 predicted proteins | sample SS_ome_12_FD_132455 | JGI IMG/M metagenome (GOLD analysis project Ga0180438, IMG submission 132455) | Hypersaline lake sediment archaeal communities from the Salton Sea, California, USA - SS_3_D_2 metaG | ecosystem: Environmental > Aquatic > Non-marine Saline and Alkaline > Hypersaline >...
CGGCGTTATCCAAATACGTTAAGATGGAGGCAGGCAGTCCCTCCATTGTTCGTTCTCAGCCTTGGAGTGTTGATATTATTCTCGGTTAGTTTTCATTTTGCCCGAATACTGCTGATGTTTGAAATAACAATATATTTGTGTTTACTGCTTGTGGCGGGGATAGGCGTTAGCACGAAAAAGAATAACGCCTCTGCCCTTATTGGCGTGCCAATTTCAATAGCGATTATGCACATCACATGGGGTTGTGCATTTATTTGGGGATTGATCAAAAAACCTTAAATTGGATCATGGGGATTAACTAATCAGGATGAGATAGAATCGGATAAATAAGTCAATACCAGAAAAAAGATGAGTGGAAGCAACGGGTTATATCAGAAATCAAGGATTTGGCAGCTTCGCATAGGCGAAAGGCGCGTGCTGTTGATTGCGGGCGATTTCCTGATGGCGGTAATGGCTTTAATCATCTCTTTATATTTCTGGGCAAACAGTGAGAAATTTTTGGGTTTTTCCATTGAGTTTTTACAAAGACGTGTACCAGCCTGGTTCTTCTTCATTCCTTTTATCTGGCTGATATTACTGATTGAATTGTATGATGTCAATAAAGCGGGGGATTGGATTAAAACAGTCCGAAGTATTCTAATTGCCGCTGTTGTAGGCTTGATCTTGTACTTATTGCTGTTTTTTTACTATGTTGATTCACCAAATTCTCTGCTCCCAAGACGAGGTATCGCCAGCTATTTAATCACAGTTGTGTTATTGACACTGATGTGGCGTGCATTTTATATTCGCGTATTTCACGCGCCACAATTTATGCGCCGGGTAGTGTTAGTTGGGGGTGGAGAATCTGGAAGGTTGATCTTACAAGTTATCAATAATTTAAAATCAAAGCCGTTTCATGTGGTTGGAATAGTTGATGATGCACGCGAAAAATCAGGTACGATGATTGAAGGTTACAAAGTCCTGGGAGGAGGACAAGATTTATTAAAAATAATCAGTGATCTAAATATCAGTGATATTATCGTTGCTATCACAAATGAAATGCACGGGGGTATGTTCCAGGCGTTATTAGATGCTCAAGAATCTGGGATTGAAATAACCAGGATGGCAGTTGCATACGAAGAATTATTAGGTCGTGTACCTATCCAGACATTAGAAGCGAATTGGATATTGCGATCGTTCGTTGACGAAACACGCGTCAGCACATTTTTTGAATTGGGAAAGAGATTGATTGATATAATTGGGGGCTTGTTTGGATCGTTGATCACTTTATTAATACTGCCATTTGTTTCCATAGCAATTCTATTAGATGATGGCAAACCGATTTTTTATTTACAAACTCGTTCGGGACGTAATGGACGAACTTACCGAATTGTAAAATTTCGAACAATGGTAAGAGATGCTGAGGCGGATGGACAGCCGAAATGGGCATCTGTGGGTGATGAAAGAAATACAAGAGTAGGCCACGTTTTACGGAAGACCCATTTGGATGAACTGCCTCAATTCATCAATGTCCTGATGGGAGATATGAGTCTGGTCGGCCCGCGTGCGGAACGACCTGAGTTGATCACCTTGTTCCAGGGGCAGGTTCCATTCTATAGAGCCCGGTTGCTGGTAAAACCAGGAATAACAGGATGGGCTCAAATAAATTTTGGTTACGCATCAACAGTGGAAGAGACAATGGTTAAACTTGAATATGATCTCTATTATATAAAAAACCGCAACCTTTTAATGGATGCTGTCATTCTATTAAGAACTCCTGCCACTGTATTGGGCTTTCGGGGTAGATAGGTATGAAACCGAGGTTATTTTTACGCAACAGGATATTGTTGTTAGGGGATTTGTTCATCGTTGTCGTATCTTCACTGGGGAGTTTTGCCTTACGTACTGACCTTGGTCCATTGTTTTCCTTTTACCTGACCCAAGCAATATGGTTGATGGGCATTTCCCTGTTGATTAAACCTGTGGTTTATTATTTTTTTGGACTTTACCGAAGAATGTGGATCTATGCCAGCACGAAGGAACTGCGGTTGGTAGTCGTAGCCGTGACAACCGCGTCGGTTATCGTATCTCTGGTCATTGTACTTTTTAGGGCTTTTGAAATCCTCCCGTATTACCCGCGCAGTACTCTATTGATCGATTGGCTTTTATCCCTGGTACTGGTTGGCGGATTCCGCTTTTCCCTGAGAATAATAAATGAAGCCCAACCCGGTGCAGTGGGTACTTATAAAGGTGTACGCCGGGTTTTAATTGTAGGTGCAGGTGATGCAGGGGCACTGGTTGTAAGAGAAATGCAGAAGAATACACAGTTAGGTTTGAAGCCGGTATGTTTTCTTGACGATGACCCTACGAAACAAAAACAGCAAATCCACGGGATTCCGGTTGTTGGAAAGATCGGTGACTTACACAGGATCATCGTACTCAGGAATATACATGAAGTAATTATCGCCATTCCCAGCGCGCCAGGACAGGTTATCCGGCAAGTGGCGGACGTATGCCGGGTGAGAAATATTCCATTTCGAACGATGCCTGGCATGTATGAACTGATTGGCGGCAAAGTGAATGTGAGCCGCTTAAGAGAAGTTGAAATTTCTGACTTGTTGAGAAGAGAGCCAGCCCAAATTGATGAAACTATGATCGGCGCAAGTCTGGGGGGTAAAAGGGTACTGGTCACGGGCGCCGGCGGATCAATAGGGATTGAATTATGCCGTCAGATCGCTCGATGGGGACCATCTTCGCTGATGATGCTGGGACATGGTGAAAATAGTATTTTTGAAACCTTGTTGGAGATGGAAGAAATATTTCCCACACTTCCACAGCACGCTCTAATCGCAGATGTGCGGGACATCGACCGATTGAGCGCAATATTCGAAAATCTCTCCCCACAGGTTGTATTTCATACTGCGGCGCATAAACATGTCCCATTGATGGAAGCCAATGTTGAAGAAGCAGTTACAAATAATATATTAGGGACGCGAAATGTTGTCGAAGTTTCATTAAACTATGATATTGAGAGAGTTGTCCTGATTTCGTCCGACAAGGCAATCCGGCCTTCGAGCGTGTACGGCGCTGCCAAACGATTGTCCGAACTTATTGTTTTGGATGCAGCCCATCAATCAGGCAGGCATTTTTCAGTAGTAAGGTTTGGAAATGTGCTTGGAAGCCGGGGCAGTGTTGTCCCATTGTTCAAACGCCAGATTGCACATGGCGGTCCAATAACAATCACTCACCCGGATATGAAGCGTTATTTCATGACCATTCCAGAAGCCGTATATCTCGTTTTGCAGGCTTCAACCATGGGGAAAGGCGGCGAGGTTTTTGTGCTCAGAATGGGCGAACAGATTCGAATTTTGGATTTAGCAGAGGACCTTATCCGACTTTCAGGATTAGAACCCGGCACAGATATCGATGTGGTATTCACCGGGATACGTCCTGGTGAAAAATTAAGTGAAGAATTGTGGGATAAGTGGGCGCAATACGAACCTACATCTCATCCTGATATTGTGCTATTGGCAGATGAAGATGTTCTGAGCGGAACAGAACTAACTCAAATTGTAAATGAGTTGATCCATCTTGCGCGTGAGGGAGATGGAAGCGCTATCATCAGTATTTTGGACGAATGCATCCCAGGTGCTGCTGTTAGCAGTACGCCTCCTCCTGATCTAACTTCGGTCGTTTAAATCATCTAAGACGAATATTAGCATTGTATGTCTATTGTTGAGATTGCTGAATGGGATAAATTTGTAAAAACCCATCCTGATGCTCATTTACTTCAAACAGCTTCCTGGGGTGAAGTAAAATCACAATTTGGGTGGGAAGCTGTTCATTTAATTTCGCAAGGAAAATCAGATTTATCAACCTCCACAGCCGGCGCGCAGATTCTGTTCCGTAAATTAGCACTTGGCTTTTCGCTGGCATACATCCCTAAAGGTCCCATTTGGATGGAACCTCATATGAACACAAGGAATAATTTTGAAAGTATCTGGCCTGAGGTTGGGGAGGTCTGTCGTGAGAAGAAAGCGGTATTTCTGATTGTAGAGCCTGACCGTTATGAAGGCGGACGGATAGGAAAGGAACCAAACATCGAGAAATCTGAACTTCCTCCTGAAGGGTTCAAGGAAGGGAGTATAACTATTCAGCCCAAGCAGACAATCGTTATTGATATTCGCGGCAGCGAGCAAGAAATTCTCAGCCGTATGAAGCAGAAGACTCGTTACAATATTCGATTATCTTCCAGAAAAGGTGTAACCGTAAGCGCAAGCAGGGACGTATCTTCCTTTTATAAACTCATATTAACGACAGGTGGTCGAGATTCTTTTGGCGTGCACAGCGAGAAATATTACCAGCTGGTGTATGATTGCTTCCACAAAGACAATAATTGTGAATTACTCATGGCTTATTATGAAAATGAACCTATTGCAGGAATAATGGTTTTTGCAGCTGGTAAGCGAGCCTGGTATCTGTACGGCGCATCATCCGACGAGCAGCGCCATAGAATGCCTAACTACTTGCTTCAATGGGAAGCGATAAGGTGGGCGTGTAATCGAGGTATAGAATTCTATGATCTCTGGGGGGTGCCAGATGAAAGCGAAAGCACTCTGGAGGCGGAATTTACAAGACGATCAAATGGGTTGTGGGGTGTGTACAGGTTTAAACGTGGTTTTGGCGGAGAGGTAATCCGATCTCTGGGTCCCTGGGAGCAAGTGTATTCGCCCTTGCTGTATTCGATTTTTGGGGCTGTAAATAAATTTCGAAGCGGCGTTGTACAGGATTACTGAAGATCATTATATGGTTTCCTGGGATAATTAGACTGATGTATTCAATATCAGATTTTTCATACATTGATTGGAATGACAAACTGGCTTCATTTTCTGGAGCACATGTGCTGCAAACCCGTGAATGGGGGCAGGTCAAGGCACGTGTTGGATGGAAACCGTTCCATAAAGTTTGGAAAGATGATCATGGAGAAATCGTGGGAATGGCTATGATCCTGGTCAGGGCAGTCAGTCTGAGCAAGGCAACACCCGAAATAAAAATTGTCTATATTCCAAAGGGGCCAATTTTGGATTGGCGGGACCGAAACCTGTGCAAAAAGATATTATTGGACCTGGAGGCATTTGGCCGGTCAATAGGAGCGGTGTTTATCAAAATTGATCCAGATGTAGAAATCGGATTTGGGGTGCCAAATGCTTTGGATTGTGTAGAAATTGAATCTGGGGAGAAAATCCGGGTTGAATTATTAAATTCGGGTTGGAGATATTCGGATGACCAGATCCAGTATAAAAATTCAATGTTGATCGATTTGTCCCAAGAATTGGAAACAATTTTGGCGAGTATGAAGCAGAAGACCCGCTATAACATTCGGCTGGCGGGAAGGAAAGGAGTAGTTATAAGGGAAGGAACAGAACAGGACATCCGCTCGCTTTATGAAATGTATGCAGAAACCTCAAGCAGGGATGGTTTTGTAATCCGTGATAGATCGTATTATGAAGCAACCTGGGCAACATTTATGCGAGCAGAAATGGCTTCACCACTGATAGCTGAATTTGATGGTGAACCAATAGCTGGTGTGATCCCATATTACTTTGCTAGAAAAACCTGGTTTCTGTTCGGTATGTCGCGAGATATTTTCCGTAAGAAAATGCCCAACTATTTACTCCAATGGTCCGTCATCAGCAAAGCGAAAGCATTGGGCTGTACAGTTTATGATCTGTGGGGCGCGCCAGATCATTTTCACAATGAAGACCCATTGTGGGGCGTTTACAAGTTTAAAGCAGGTTTTGGCGCGCAGGTTGTGCGGCGGATCGGTGCCTGGGATCTTGTTTTGCGACCGACTTTCTTTCAATTGTATACTGCATTCCTTCCCAAGTTATTAAATGTTTTGCGAAGTCGAGGAAAAAACCGAATACGACAAGATTTAGCCGGTTAATAAACCTAATCAATTGTAAGTCAAATGGAATTTGAAGAACTATCATTCTGATTATGAGAAGAATCATATAATCAACTTTGGTAGAAATTCTAATCAGGACAGATGGAAAAACCAAGACTCTTCGCTTCCTAAAATTCAGGGGATAAAATCCGTTCTGTGTGACAATTCAGATTCCAATAATCCATCCACATCATTATGACTGTCTACTAATATCATTTTTACTACTCTAATAGCTATACTTGAGAAAAGGAAGACTCAATGAAAGAGCTCCCGCGCATACCCTTTGCCCAGCTTCCAACCCCAATAGAACATCTGCCAAGATTATCCAGCGCATTGGGCGGCCCGCAAATATTCGTTAAACGTGATGACCAGACTGGATTGGCATTTGGTGGAAACAAAACCCGTAAATTGGAATTTTTAACAGCAGATGCACAAGCTCAGGGCGCGAAAACTTTGATAACTGCTGGAGCCATACAATCAAATCACTGCCGGCAAACTGCTGCTGCAGCAGCAAAATTCGGCTTTGACTGCGTTCTTGTACTGACCGTTCCAAGCCCAGAGAAAAGAACTTCCAAGGAAGAGAGGTTATCTGCGAATCTCTTTCTTGATAAATTATTGGGCGCGAAGATTACCTGGTCTGAAAAACAAAATCGCGAGAGGGAGCTTGATAAAACTTATAACCAACTAGTGAAGGAAGGTAAGGAACCCTATATCATCCCATATGGAGGATCAAATTCACTCGGCGCTTCAGCTTATGTATTGGCTGTAAAAGAACTCGTCGAGCAACTCAAATCCATTGAAGCGCCGGAATCGCAACCGGATTGGATTGTGTTCCCTTCTTCATCAGGCGGTACACAAGCTGGTCTGATTTTTGGGGCGCAGGTTTTTGGTTACAACGGAAAGATCCTTGGAATTAGCGTTGACGAACAGGCGCATGTTTTAAAAAATCGAGTGGCCAGATTGGCAAATCAAACCGCGGAACTTCACGGAGAACTGGGAAATATAAATATTGAAGACGTCATGGTAAATGATGAATTTCTAGGTGAGGGATATGGGATCCCAGGTGAGTCAGAAATTGAAGCTATGAAAATGTTCGCCAAATATGAAGGTTTGCTACTGGATCCGGTTTATACTTCTCGAGCAGCAGGAGGATTAATAAGCCTGATCAGGAACGGGTTCTTCAAATCAATGGGTGGAGAGGAAACCAGTATCCTGTTCTGGCATACTGGAGGAACACCTGCTCTATTTGTTGATAAATACCTTGGACTCTTCAAATTTGGTGTATTAGACTGAAAATTGAAATTGTGAAAAATCATGGATTACACTGTTTGGTAAAAAAAAAGAATCATTCACATTAGAAATTTATCTATCTTTAAAGGGTTGGGGTTTCCTGTATCAACGAATTTTTATTTTATCGATTAACTTATTGAGATAGACTTTGTAAGAGATGGATTTTATCGCTGCTCCTGCTAGTTGAGCGATTTCAATATCCCCGGGTTCCTGACCGAAAATGTCAGATTGATATTCATTTACTAATTTATGCGCTGGAACTTGAGCGGCTGGAAGGGATGTGCCTAATAATTCAGCTCGTTCACGAGGTGTGAAGTTAGCCGTGGGGGGAACACCTATTCTGGACAGGGCGTTGTTAATCTCTTGATATGCTTTGGATACGGGAGGTAAGGATGCACGACGAGCCCAATTCTTGATTGTATCAGGCGGTTGAAAACCTAACTTGACAATCGATTTTTCGAGGAAAATTGGAATTGGTGAAAGGTCGATCTGATTGCGGTTGCGCCAAATTACAACCAGCAATAATATTAAAGCGATAATCGCCACCCCAGGTAATATGTATGAAATAATTATCGTGTTAAAACGACCAGAATTATCAGCAAGTTGGTCCTGAAGGGGAATATTTTCATCTGGGCTCGTTCGGTCAGGTCTGGGCTCCTCAAATTCGCTTTCTGGCTGCATGGCGGTGTTATCAGGATCAGATTCGATGATAAAAGGTCTTATAAGAATTTCCTGGGAAACGGTTGGTTCGAATTCAATCCATCCAATTTCCGGGAAAAAAGTTTCCGGCCAAGCATGGGCATCTCGCTGACGGATAATATACTCATCTTCGTTCAATAATTCACCCTGCGAATAACCAATCGAGAACCTGGCAGGTATCCCGACAGCTCGCAGCATGATCACCTGAGCGGTTGCGTAATAATTACAGAATCCTTGTTTCAAATCGAAAAGCATCCAATCGACGGCTTCCCTGTCTTGTGGTTGTTCAGGAACTGTATCGGTGTATTCAATATTATTTCGAAGGTAACGCGTAATTGCTACAGTTTTGTCATAAGGATTTTGGATGCCTTCCGTAATTTCATAGGCAAGTTCGATTGTCCTGGGAGTGATGGATTCCGGAATTTGAAGGTATCGTTCAAGAATCCAATCGGGATACTCGGTCCCAGCATTACGCAATTGTTCCTCTGATACGTAACTCAATGAGGCTTGAACCCGGTAAGCCTGGCCAGCCTCCAAATTAGGATTAGCACGCAGGGAGGATACATCGATAACTCCGACCGGATTTTGATTCAATTCAACCAGAGATTTCCGGTTGACCCAGAGTGGATCATTGGGAGAGAAGAGAGTGGACATACGACCGGCGGTGATAATCTCAAACGTGCGTTTCATTCGACGAAAACCATAGGTGAATTGAAGGTCGGTATCCTCCGGGTTGATAATGCGGGTCTTACTCTGAGTAGTGAACCATACTCCGTTTTCGTATTTGTCGTAATTACGGGCTCGCCAATAGAGCCGGAAATCTTCCGGTAATTCTCCGGCAGCTTTCACAACAAATTTTACTGTGTCATCTAACGGATTTCCTCTGCCAAGAAGCGCATTTTTGCTGTAGTAATCGGGGATGATTCCAACGGATGTTTGGAGAGAGGCAAATATATTATCGAAATAATCCTGTGAAATGTTCCATGTATCGCGGACTGGCTGCCAGGCTTTTTCGATGGCTCGAACTGAACCGGCTAAGGCTGGTACAGCCCAGACAAAGATTACTAACATCGTAGTCGCTATAACAGCGATGCGGATGAACTCTAATCCCAAGTGCGGTGGTAATGCGGTGCGGGATTTCTTCCATTCAGCCTGGATATGGACGAAAACCATGCGGGATACTAATAAGAGCCCGAAAAAGATAAAGGCTGCCAAGTACCAGGCGCGTCTAGTAACTAATGAATCAAATGAGTGAATAACTAAAAGAACCAATCCCACCGGTAAGATTGCCAGCCAGGCTTTTCCATGGCGAGTGAGCGAATAACCGGCATAGACACTTACGAACCAGAAAAGAACTGCCATTAGAAGCAAAAAGAGAAGTGAATCACGTACGACTTCCTGGCGCAGGACCTGGTTAATGATTATGAGGGAACGATTATACAGAATGATAAATCGCTCTGGCCACAAGATCTCATCTTTCAGGATCGAACCTAACTGCCAGGGTATTACAAAAAGACCATATAAAATAGCGAAAAGAAATGAAACACTCCGGGAAAATTTACTATATCCGAGGGCAGTGCCTAAAATCACACCAAAAAATACAATTATCTGGACGATGTCAAGGTGCCTGGTCCAACTTGTTGATACTAACCTGGTCGCGGCTGTTATAAAAGCAGCAAGCAACAATAAAACCGAGGGTAAATCCCACCAACGGTTATATATTTTCAGTTTTTTTATTTCTTTATTTTTCATTATAAGGGCAGGTGAGTCACGAAAATATAATTCTATCTTGAATCGATTACGCTTTTAGCGTCGCCCAGGTTCAGTTTGGCGGATGTTCTAAACTGTAGTTAGTCAGAAGAATAATGGAATTCTCATTATCTTCTTAAATTATTTTTTGATTCGCTGGTCATCATAATGAAGTTGCATAAATACCTGCCTGTAATATAACAAAATGTTATGGATTAAGAAAGTGGACAATTATAAGAAATTTAGTTAGTGATTTCCATATCTGTGGTAAAATTTCTGCCATTGAGACCCTGAGTATGGTTGGGGGACTCATGAGCGTCTCATATACCACGCATTAGGAGAAGAGGAGTTACAATGCTTGATGAACAATGGCTGTACATCGGCGTATTCCTTGTGCTTGCACCAATGCTAGCTGTTGTCCCAATTTTAATTCCCAAGTTGATCGCCCCAAAAAAGCCCAACTCAATCAAACTCCAAACCTATGAATGCGGAATTGAAACTGTTGGAGACACCTGGGTTCAATTTCGAGTTCAATATTACATTTTTGCGCTCGTATTTTTGATCTTTGATGTAGAAATTGTGTTTCTCTACCCCTGGGCGGTTGCATTCGATGTTCTTCCGATGTTCGCAGTTTTTGAAGGAGTATTGTTTGTATTAATCCTGCTGGCAGGATTAATTTATGCATGGAAAAGAGGCGCCCTTGAATGGAAATAGGGTGCTAAATGGCAAGCTTTATAACGTAGTTGGCTTACAATCCTCAGCCTTACGTGACTTACGCGGAAGATATTCCCCATTCAACCAGCGATGGGAAATAATAGATAATCACTCCAGATTGGACCGGGAGCAAGTACATGTCTGATCCAATAACTTCGATTGGGAATTGGATAGAAAATTTATTGGTTAGCTTAGGCACGTCACCTGGATTGACCGTCCTGATACTAACTGCCCTGGGTGTTTTAGTTGTTATCTCGTTCGTACTGGTTTTGGATATCCTTCTGGTATGGGTTGAAAGAAAAATTGTTGCCCGGTTCCAGGATCGTTTGGGACCTAATCGGGTAGGTCCATTTGGGCTTATCCAACCGATTGCAGATGTCATCAAATTAATTATCAAGGAAGATACAATACCTGCGGGAGCGGACAAAGTCGTATTTAATTTAGCCCCGGTAATCGCCCTGGTAGCTGTATTGCTGATCTGGGCTGTCGTCCCATTCACTCCAACTTTAGTAGGAGCTGATATTAGTGTGGGCGTTCTGTATATTGTAGCTGTGGGCGGGATTGGAACCGTTGCCATAATTATGGCTGGATGGGCATCAAATAATAAATTCGCCCTTTTAGGGGCTTTCCGCACAGTTGCACAAATCGTCTCGTATGAGATACCCTTAGTAATTGCGCTGCTTGTACCTGTACTATTAGCGAGAACAATGTCGGTTCAAGGAATAGTTGCAAACCAGGAAATCTGGTATATCGTTACCGCCCCAGTGGCGGCGGCCATCCTGTTGATATCGGGGATTGCTGAGATTGGACGGACTCCTTTTGATTTGCTAGAAGCCGAGTCGGAGATTGTGGCTGGATTTCATATCGAATACAGCGGCATGAAATTTGGTTTGTTCTATGCCGGGGAACTCTTACATGCATTAACCATCGGCGCTTTATTCTCAACGCTATTTCTAGGCGGATGGCGGGGTCCATTTGTGGATCAATTTCCAATTCTCGGAATATTCTACTTATTTATTAAGGCATTTTTTGTTTACTTCCTGATTATGTGGATCAGATACACACTTCCCAGGATCCGAATTGATCACATGTTGAACTTCAATTGGAAATTCCTCACGCCTTTGGCAATAGTGGTTTTGATGATCACTGCAATCACGGACAAATTGCTGGAAAACGTCTCAGGTTTTGGTTATACCGTTATTATGCTGGGTGTGAACATCCTGATCGTCTGGATAACTTTGATTATCCTGCGATCATACTCTTCACGTGAACGTGAGAAAGTAGGTGAACCCAGACCAGTCGCGAATGTTGATGTGAGTAACACCGCCCCGGGTGAGGGAACTCCATCTACTTCTAGCACTGGATAAATGGATAGGCCTCATGACAATTGATCAAATTCTATTCATCCTTGTCGCTGCCGCCACATTGGGTGCAGCATTACTGGTAGTCACTTCACGGAATTTAATCCATGCTGCACTGTGGTTAATCGTATCCCTCTTCGGCATATCCATTTTTTATGTCTTCCTCAATGCCGGTTTCCTCGCTGTAGTTCAAGTAGTAGTTTATATTGGAGCAATCGCGATATTAATGATTTTTGCAATTATGCTTACACGACGGGTGGCTGATACTCCTGGTCCACGGTTTAATTCAAATTGGATCTGGGCGGTATTAATTTCTGTGGTCCTTTTTGGTACGATTAGTTGGATTATCAGCTCGTGGCCTGGAATAAATGGGACAAAGCCTGGGCTGGTTGAAGCATTTGACCCTGTCCAAAAGTTGGGTGTAGCCCTGGTTTCGCCTGAAGCCTACGTCATCCCATTTGAACTTGCATCGGTGTTATTGCTGGCTGCATTGATAGGCGCTATTATCGTTGCCTGGGAGCGAGAATAGGAGGTATTCATGGTCCCGATTTCATGGTACTTAATATTTGCGGCAGCGCTTTTCTGTATTGGATTGTTTGGGGTCCTTGCCAGAAAAAACGCAATTGCAATCCTGATGGGAATCGAATTAATGCTGAACGCGGTCAATATAAACCTGGTTGCATTTTGGCGTTATGGCACCCCAAGGGATATCTCCGGGCAGGCTTTTGCAGTGATGGTATTTGCAGTCGCGGCTGCTGAAGTGGCGGTTGGTTTGGCTTTATTTATCTCTGTATATCGTCGCCGCAGGACAGTCGCTGCGGATGAGATCGATTTATTGAAGTGGTGATGGGAACTTTTTACCTATGAATTTGAGAATGTATAACCTGGAAGGAAATTCATGACTATCGAATCACTTGTATGGTTTATCCCACTTCCACCGCTATTAGCTTTTTTCATAATTATTCTAATAACGAACCGTTGGAAGAGAGCGAGTCATGTCATAGCAATTGGCGCTGCTATGCTCTCATGGTTGGCCAGTATGGCAATTTACTGGTACGCCAACCAGGTTGAACATCTGGGCGAACATCCGATTTCATCGTCAATTCCATGGTTGCCCATCGGGGACACCTGGCTAACGGTTGGTGTTCAGATTGATCCACTAGCTGCAGTAACGCTTTTCTTCGTCGCCTGGACTGTATTGATGATCTTCATATACAGTGTGGGATATCACAATTACGGCCAACCGAAAGGTGATCACGATCGTCCAGGTATCCCTCCTCATGGCGCCACAATCTCGGATGTCCAGGGACATATGCATAAAGTTCCTTCGATCGAACCGATGTATTCCAGGTTTTTTGCATTTATTGGTTTATTCGCGTTTGGTATGTATTTACTGGTCATCTCAGATAATTTACTGACATTATTTATCGGTTGGGAGATTATGGGATTGTGTTCCTACCTGCTGATCGGGTTCTGGTATGCCAAGCTCTCAGCGAGGGCGGCGATGATCAAAGCATTCTTAACGACACGAGTCGGGGATGTGTTTATGTTGTTGGGGATTGCCTATCTTTATTCGGTCACCGGAACACTAAACTATCGAGATATTTTGCATAATCCTGAAGTGCTTCACGAATTAGGCACAACAGCATCCGGGTTCCTGGGACTATCTGTTGCAGGATTAGTAGGTCTGTTGTTATTCATAGGCGCAGTAGGAAAATCCGCGCAATGGCCGCTGCATGTTTGGCTGCCGGATGCTATGGAGGGACCAACTCCTGTCTCTGCGATGATTCACGCGGCTACAATGGTTTCGGCAGGCGTTTATCTTACTCTAAGAATATTTCCTCTTCTAGCAACAGGAATGGAACATGGTCACCTTACGCCGACTATGCAGGTTGTGGCGTTTATCGGCGCCTTCACCGCGCTTTTCGCAGCGACGATCGCCATTGCGCAAAATGATATTAAAAGAGTATTGGCTTATTCGACAATATCTCAATTGGGATTTATGTTCGCGGCAATTGGGATTGGAGCATATATTGCCGCTGCATTTCATTTAGTAATGCATGCCTTCTTTAAAGCACTTTTATTTCTCGGTTCGGGTTCGGTGATCCATGGGGTTGAACATGGTGTATTTCATACCGGTGAAAATGTCGATCCCCAGGATATGTTTAATATGGGTGGTTTACGCAAGAAAATGCCGATTACATTTATTACCTTTTTAATTGGCGGTCTTGCGCTGGCTGGATTTCCTTTAATTACAGCCGGATTCTGGTCTAAAGATGAAATATTTGCGGATGCTTTTGGTCACAACCATACTGCTGTGTTTATCACACTGGCTTTGGCTGCTTTACTCACTGCGTACTATACCATGCGGCAGATAACACTGACCTTTCTGGGAGAACCTCGATCTAAAGCTGCGGATCATGCAAGCGAAAATGTATGGACAATGACAGTCCCATTAATTATCCTGGCAATATTCTCACTGGTACTTGGATGGGTGGGTATTCCGGAAGATTTTCCGGTGGTGGGAAATATCATTCCAAATTATGCCCATGAGTTTGTTGGAGAAACATTACTCGTGGAACCCAAACCAGTCACATTTAATTTTGTACCTTTGATCACATCCATTGTTGTATCTCTGGGTGGATTAGGATTGGGATGGCTGGTTTACCGGAAAACCAAAGCCGGGGCAGCTGATCCGCAAGAAAGAGTACTTGGTGCGGTTTACACACTGCTTCAAAATAAATATTATTTCGACGAACTCTACGATTTCTTATTTGTACGACCGGCATATTGGGTAGCTGAAAAGTTCTCATATCTGTGGATGGATCGGAAAATTATTGACGGTTTTTTAAATTGGATTGCTCATCTCACATCATTAATTGGGAATTTCTTACGCAATTTTATCGACATGCCGATTATTAATGGCTTTGGTGATTGGATAGGAGAATCGACGAAAAAGCTGAGCGCGATATTACGACCCATACAAACTGGCCGCATACAGCAATACATGATCCTAGCTTTGGTAACTGTTGCAGGATTTACCGCTCTATTTTATTACCTGCTTGTGTATGGACGGTAATTATGAAATGTAGAAACGCCTTTCTTTTGGAGCAATAATAATGGACTTTTTAGCAGATCACTTGTTGTTCCTCATTCTATTGAGCCCGGTGTTTGCCGCGGTGGTGCACTTATTAATACCTGGTGAACTTGATAACCTGCACCGGTGGACGGCGTTTGTACTCTCATTGATACCGCTTGTTTTATCGATCGTTTTATGGTTTCTTTTCATACCCAGTGAACCCGGTTACCAATTTCAAGAAATGTATGTTTGGTACAGCCCCATCAATTCATCATTTCACATCGGTGTGGATGGCATCTCATTGGTTCTTGTATTATTAACGACGATATTGACCCCACTGGCTATTCTGACATCTTTTACGATCACAGACCGTGTAAAAGCCTATATGATCCTGTTCTTTTTGCTCGAAATGGGAATGTTGGGCGTATTCCTGTCTTTGGATTTGTTATTTTTCTTTGTGTTCTGGGAATTTGGCTTGGTTCCGATGTATTTCATTATCAACCAGTGGGGCAGTGAAAAAGGTGAACGCGAAGTTTGGGGAGGTCATAAGGTCAAAGC
>Ga0180438_10006766_pt1 | contig 15374 bp, 11 predicted proteins | sample SS_ome_12_FD_132455 | JGI IMG/M metagenome (GOLD analysis project Ga0180438, IMG submission 132455) | Hypersaline lake sediment archaeal communities from the Salton Sea, California, USA - SS_3_D_2 metaG | ecosystem: Environmental > Aquatic > Non-marine Saline and Alkaline > Hypersaline >...
ATGGAAAACACTATGCGGTGATATCCGGGATGGCCTCGAAAAAGGTCGGGAGGAACGATTCTTGCCCTTGCGGCTCGGGACGGAAGTACAAATATTGCTGCATAAAACCACGGCCCGATTCGTGATCACGGCGAGTGTCGGCGCAAAGCGTGAATCTTCGGCAACATCAGGGATCTTTGATGCAGAACGTGTGAGGATGAAATGTACAAAATCTGAAGAAACGAACCGTGTCCCTGTGGAAGCGGAAAGAAGTACAAGCAGTGCTGTTCATTAGATCCGGTGAAGAACGAGAAGATACTCTGCGCCGCTGCCCAGGTGCGCACCTATGATGAGCTTCTCGACCTGGTTCAGAAACCCGCAAGAATCTATCGACTTCGGGTAGTTCTAAACTCGACGCGGTCGCAGCCACCGGCCGGCATGGTCTCTCGTATCATAGAAATTGAGGAGGATGATACCCTCTACGATCTTCACTGGGAAATCCAGAATGCTTTCGGCTGGGATAATGATCACCTGTATTCCTTCTACATGAGCAACAAGAAAGGAGACACGCAGAGCGAATATGCCGGGAATCCCTTGGGAGAGGATCTCGAGTCTGCCTTTGGTGAGTCTCCCGGTTCGGCCGCCCAAACAGAGTTGCGAGCACTCAAGCTAAAGAAAGGCAAAAAGTTCAAGTACCTTTTCGACTATGGGGATGATCTGCTTCACACAATAGAGGTCTTGGACATCCATGATCGTGGCGATGAGAATGTGGGTTACCCACGTGTTGTCGAGAAAATCGGAGAGCCGCCTCCTCAATACGGATACGTCGAAGAATGACTCGCGCAACGCGATTTTCTCCGATTCCTGATCCCCGGCCCCTGGCGTCCAATCAGCCAGCCGTCCTGGCTTGCTGATTGGACGCATTGTAAGGCAGGTACAGGGATGTACCTGCCGTCCTATGTGTTGATGCCCTCCTTTTAGTAAAACATTTCCGCCGAACTCAACTCTTCTCTTATTATCGATTGGAATATCGCCTCGGCTCCATTATCATGTTTTGTTGTGCCCATGGGAAAACGCAGAAAAAAGAACCCCCTTCCTCCCTCATGGCACATCTCTTTTGTCATTCAGCCCTCGGTTGATCCCGGGTATTTAATACCGTGATGTATTCTACTGCCTCCAGACTTTCCCATTGTTTCATACTAGCAAAGTAATTGTACCGAAACATCTCTGCATGGCCAAAACCGAGGGTATCAACTCGCACCGGCCCCATTTGATCGCCAGAAATGGCCCCACCCTCAGCGAGAACCCAGACAAGGGCATTCCCCCAAAAGGCATCGCGAAATCTATGTGCCCTGTCACATCGTTGGTCTCATGAGACGTAAAATACGTAGTCGTGTTTAGTATCATCAGACCTGATCAAAGAAAAAAATGGAATCTAGCTCCTTCAAATGATTGTTAATCTCATCACCGACCCAAACGAGTATATTGACAATTATAATAAGTTAATATAGTATACTAACTAAAATTACCAGATTTAGAAAAAACGAATTGAAATCGGATAGTTTTTTCATAGCAACACAAATGAAAAAAAGAACCGGGGATCCGGAAATGGCACGAGATATCAATAAGGCCCTGGTTTTGAACATGTTCCGAGAGAATGAACTTGTAAGCAGGGCTGAAATTGCACGTGTCCTTAAGCTAAGCAAGGTTACAGTTTCAACAATTGTTAGAGATCTGATTGAAAAGCATTTCATTCAAGAACAAGGCATGGGAAATTCTTTTCAAAGCGGAGGTCGAAAACCAATTCTACTTTCTTTAGACAATTCAAAACTATTTGTGATCGGAATCGATATCGGAACAACCAACATCGTCGCAGCAACAGCTAATCTGAAAGGCAGATACAAATACTTTTCACGAATACCAACCGCTAAGAGCCTGGCGGTCGAAGAGGTGCTAGATCAAGTTCATAGTCTGGCTGAGGAGGGTATTAAGCAGACGGGTATCGGGAAAAAGCAAATTATAGCAATGGGAGTTTCCGCTGCGGGTATTGTAGATAGCCTTAAAGGCTATATTCATTTTTCTCCAGATTTCAACTGGAAAAGCTTACCCCTCAGGACTCTTCTAGAAGAGCATACAAATCTGCCAGTTGTCGTTGACAACTGCACGCGGAGTATGGCCTTGGGAGAACAGTGGTATGGATCTGTGTCAGATGCACGGAATGTTTTTTATGTAAACATTGGGTACGGAATAGGCTCAGCGCTAATAATAAACAACCGTATCTATAGTAATCACAGCGAGTTCGGACATACGTTCATTACAAAACGCAAGGTGCTTTGTAACTGCGGCAAACTTGGGTGCTTGGAGGCAGTGGCATCAGGAAATGCGATTGAAAGACAAGCCAATCAACTGCTAAACCAGCATCAAGAGGAGTGGATAACGGCTAAGGAGCTCGCCGAAAGAGCTCGGAGCGGAGACAAGCAAGCCCGGCAGATTTTTTTTAACGCTGGAAGATATTTGGGACGTGCAATTGCCATGGCGACGAATTTGTTCAATCCGGAAAAGATCGTTATCGGGGGTGGAGTGGCACTTGCAGGAGATGTATTGTTCAAACCACTCGTCGCGGAGTTCGAGAAACATACGATGGCCGTGATCAAGAAAAATGTGACCGTTGAGAAATCGACGCTTGGTATTGATGCTGGTGTCATGGGAGCTGTTGCCCTGGCACTGAATCGCTATGTGTTCGGGTCATGCTTGGTAACCGAAGTAGTTTGATAGAAAAAGTAGTAGAAAATGATCGATATTGCCCGGCCTTTTGGGAGTGTTCGATCGCTTAGGGACGAATGAATTAGGAGGTAGGAAACTAGATGAAACAAGCAGTGATGACGGAACCCGGACAGATTGAATTCCGCGAAGTCGAAAAACACAGCGCTGGCCCGGATCAAGTGCTGATCAAAATCATGAGAATAGGGATCTGCGGTTCTGATATCCACGTATTCCACGGAAAACATCCCTACACTTCTTATCCTGTGGTCCAAGGGCACGAAGTCTCGGGACAAATCGTTGAGATTGGTTCTAATGTGCAGAACCTCTCTATTGGTGATAAAGTAACCATACAGCCCCAAGTTTTTTGTGATGAATGTTATTCCTGCCGGCACGGGAACTATCATATCTGTGACTATCTAAAGGTTATGGGATTCCAAACCACCGGGGCTGCTTCTGAGTATTTTGCCGTCGATGCATCGAAAGCATTGAAGCTGTCCGATTCAATGAGCTACGAGGAGGGAGCTATGGTTGAGCCCCTGGCGGTTGTCGCCCACGCCCTCAGGAGAACGGCTGGGGTTATCGGGAAGAAAATACTTATCCTTGGGGCAGGTCCCATTGGGAATTTGGCCGCGCAAGCAGCTATGGGGCTGGGCGCCGAGACGGCTCTGATCACGGACATCAGTAACTATCGACTATCAGTAGCCGAAAAGTGTCGCATTCCTTTTCGTGTGAATCCAAACGAGCAAAAATTGGGCGATGCGCTGATTGACTTCTTTGGACCGGATAAAGCCGATGTTATTCTAGAGTGCGTCGGCACTCGCGACACGATCGATCAGGCGATCACGTTGGCACGGAAGGGCACGGATATTATTGTTGTGGGTGTTTTCGGTGAAAAACCGAAGGTGGATATGGGACTGGTCCAAGATCACGAGCTGCGCCTGATCGGCACCCTCATGTACCAGAAAAACGATTTATTAACGGCGATTGATCTCATCGAGAAGAGCAAGGTGGATCTGGCTCCACTGATTACGGATTCGTTTTCTTTCTCCGAATACCTTAAAGCCTATCGGTACATCGACGAACAAAAAGACCGCTCCATGAAGGTGATGATCAACGTGCAGGGGGAATGATAGATGAGGATGTTTCGATACTACCAGCCTACCGAGATCGTCTTCGGAGTCGGGCGCATCTCCGAAATCGGTTCTGTGGTGGCGCCATTTGGAAAACGATGCCTGCTGGTATCCGGGCCCAGCGGATCAGCTCTTCGACCGGCCTACGAGGGCATCAAGAGCACTCTGCAAAAAACCGGGGTGGACTGCCGTCATTTCGATGGGGTGGTTCCCAATCCTACAGTGCAGAGCATCGACCGGGGAAGCGCTCTGGCTGCCAGGGAAAAAATCGATGTTGTCCTGGGTGTCGGCGGCGGATCCAGCATGGATACGGCTAAAGCCATCGCCGTGGGCGCCAGGCATGAAGGCTCAGCTTGGGACTATCTGTTCTTCCGGAGACGACAACCAACGGATCAGACATTGCCTGTGGTGGCGGTACCCACAACGTCGGGTACCGGCTCTCATGTGACCCAGGTAGCTGTTATGACCGAGACGGAAACACGAACAAAATCTGCGATCTTTCATCCCCGGCTATATCCGAAGGTCGCGATCGTCGATCCAAAACTAACGGTTACCGTACCGGAACATACAACCGCTTCTACGGGATTTGACGCGTTTTGTCATTGCTTCGAGTCCTACCTGCATCCTGCTGCATCTCCCTACACCGATCTCATGGCCCTGGAGGCGATCCGCCTCGTCGTTTCATACCTTCCTCCGGCTCTTAAAAATGGAGCCAACCTAGAGGCGCGTTTAAATCTGTCCTGGGCAGATACACTGGCTGGATTGTGTATAGCCAATGCCGGGGTGACACTTCCCCACGGCATTGGCATGACCATCGGCGGTGTATGCCCCCACGTAATGCACGGGGAAGCGCTGGCGGCGGTTTACCCGGAATTCATGGATTTCACCAAATCTGCTGCGGCCAATAAGTTCAAGACTGTGGGGGGTATATTCAACTCGCGGCTTCTCGAAGATTCGGAAGAGATGGCTGCACAAAAAAGCTGCGACGAGGTGCAGAGATTCCTCGAAAAAATCGGCATGAGGCTTTCTCTGAAAGAGCTGGGGGTTCCCGTAGCGGAACTGGACTATATTGCAGAGCATAGCAGGGATCTTCCCGACTATAAAAACAACCCTCGGATTGCCGACAGGAAGGATATCCGCCGCATATTGGAACGAAGCTTCCGGCGTTGAAGGACATAGTGTTGAACAAGGATGTACCCGTGAGTGCATACGAGCCGTCGTGGAATTCACTCCGTAAGTATACGATCCCCATCTGGTTTCGAGATGCGAAGTTCGGGATATACACCCACTGGGGTATCTATTCCGTACCAGCCTGTGGTCCCAACGGAAGCTGGTACGCTTACAACATGTACAGGGAGGGAACTCCACAGTATACCCATCATCTGAAAACCTACGGCCACCCTTCGAGTTTCGGCTACAAGGATTTTATTCGCTTGTTCGGTGGAGAGAAGTTCGATCCGGAAGAGTGGGCGGAGTTGTTTAGTAAAGCAGGCGCACGGTTCGCTGGTCCGGTGGGCGAACACCATGACGGTTTTGCCATGTGGGATACCCGTCATAGCAAGTGGAACGCGGCAAAGATGGGACCAAAGCGGGATGTTGTAGGTGCTCTGGAGAGATCGATCCGGAAGAAGGGCATGCGTTTCATGGTTTCTATGCACCATGCTGAAAACTGGTGGTTTTTTCCACATTGGCGAAAAGAGTACGACACCGCAGATGCCAAGTATTCCGGGCTCTACGGGGAATCCCATAATCTTGAATGGGAGCATAAGATGCCCGATGCGGCTGACTGGAAGAGTCAATGGAGGCTTCAGAACCGACCGAGCAAGCGATTTCTAGACGGGTGGAAGGCAAAGATCGAGGAAGTAATCGACAGATACTGCCCGGACCTGTTGTGGTTTGACTTTGGACTCAATTTCGTGCAAGAGCACTACAAGAGGGAAATGCTGGCTTATTACTACAACAGAGCGCGGGAGAGGTGCCAGGATGTCGTTGTGACCTACAAACGTCACGACCTGCACCCGGAAAGCGGCGTGGTGGATCTGGAACTGGGCAGCTTTGATGAGTTGACCTATCACCCTTGGATCACGGATACCACGGTAGACGCAGGTCGGGGTTGGGGCTATTTGAAGGACACCGAATACAAATCGGTAGAGACGCTGGTGCACTATCTCGTGGACAATACGAGCAAAAATGGCCTGTTGTTACTGAACGTCGGTCCGAAACCGAGCGGGGAGATTCCAGAGCAAGCCAGGAATCTCCTCCTTGGCGTGGGCAGGTGGCTTGAAGTAAACGGAGAGGCTATATACGGCACCACGCCCTGGGTAACCTACGGAGAAGGACCGACCAGAATGGCCAGAGGGGGCATGTTCAGCGAAGAACAGGGCGTTAAGTATACGGCGGAAGATATCCGCTTCACTGTCAAGGATGACGCGCTCTATGCCATTTGCCTGGGATGGCCGGGAGAGGAGTTCTCTATAAGATCTGTCGCCGACAAGTTGTATGATTCGGAGATCGTCTCCGTAAAAATGCTAGGTACGGATGAACCGCTGTCCTGGAACATGACCCGGGAAGTTTTCAGGGTCAAGCTCCCCACTAAAAAAGTCTGCGAGCACGCCCATGTGTTGAAAATTGTTCGGAAGCATCCCTTCTGCAAATCGTGATGTCTTCTCAATTTCCCGCATTCCCGGTGAGCTCCAGAGTGGCGCTTTTAGACGTCAACGTTCGGATGGGATAGCCTTAAACAGTATTCTAATGGAAAGCGAAATGCTGAGCCCGCAGCAGCAAGCCTGGGGCAAGAAACGCTTCCGCCGCTTCATGGTAGTGAACGGCGTCTCCGTCGCCTTCCTGATGGAGAACACCCTCATCCTCTACGCCATCCGCAACGGCTTGAGCGATCCCCTGGTGGCGGTGCTGGCCTCCTTCATCCACCTGACCATGCCCTTCATGATCCTCGGCAAACGGCTGGTAGCTGCCCGTGGCCTGGCATCCACCTGGAGCCTGGGCTGGCTTCTGCGCTACCTATCCGCTTCCCTCATGATCGCCGCTCCCCTGGTTCCCGGAACCCTGTTCGAGCTGCGGGTCGGGTTGATCCTGCTGGGGGCCTTCGGCTTCGCCCTTTTCCGGTCTATGGGATCGGTGTCCATGACGCCCCTGCTGGGGGAGGTGACCACCTCCCGTGACCGGGGCCGCTTCATCTCCGGGAATTTCCTAGGCTCCCAGTCCGCCTACCTAGTGTCCATGATCCTGGCCATCCTCGCGATTCGGCTGATCGACAGGATCTGGGTATATCAGCTGATCATTTTGATCGGCTGTGCGGTGGGCCTGTACGGAAGCCGGGTGTTGAAGACCATCCCGGAGACCTCCACGCCGCGGGAGTCGGCGCGCCGCACCGCAGCCAGCTCCCTCAAGCTGCTGCTGGGCACGCCCGCCTATCGCCGGCTGCTGCTGGCCTGGTCGGGGGGGATATCCATGTTCGTTCTGTTCATCCCCATCTCCCTGGTCACCGTGAAGAACGGATACGGGATTCCAGATCACAGCGCCCTGGTGTTCTCATTGATCCTGGTCGGCGGGGGGATCGTTTCCAGCCTGGTGAACGGCAGCGTGGCCGACCATGTGGGACCCCGGCCGCTGCTCATCCTCTACTCCTCCGGCTTCGTTTTGATCTGTCTGTACTGGTGCTGGGCCCCGGCCGCCTTCCTGCCGACTCCCGTAGCCGCGATCTTTTTCCTGGCGGGCTTCTGCAAGGTCGGAATCATTGTCTGTGCTTCCCACTACCTCCTGTCCTTGGTTCGGGAAACCGAGCGGGTGGGGATCACCCTGTTCGTGCGGATGTTTTCCGGAGCTGTCGCCGGGTTAGCCGCTGCGGTGGGAAGTGGCACCGTGCTCAACGTGCTTCAAGGCTCGATGTCGGGCCTGGACGTGTACCGGAGCTATTTTCGTATCCTGCTCGTGGTCCTGGTGCCTCTCGTATTTCTGATGATCAGGCTCAAACGGCTGCGCGAGTGGAAGGTGAGCAGCATCCTGGGTCTGTTCTTCTCCCCCAGGGACCTGCGGGCCATGTTCGTGCTTAACCGCATGGAGGAGGCGTCCACCTTCGGCGAAGATGCACGGAACGTGGAAAAACTCGGAAACATTCGCTCGAACCTCTCGGAGAGCGCCCTGCGGGAATACCTGAACTCACCCCGCCTTTCGGTGAGGATACGGGTTTTGCGTGCCCTGCGCCGCCTGGATTTCGGGCCCTCCACGGCGAAAGCTCTGCGACGCGAGCTGAAGCGGGGGGAGTTCACCTCGGCCTGGATCGCCGCCGAGATCCTGGGAGACAGTGGGGTAAAGGAAGCGACCGCCGAACTGAGGGAGTGCCTGGATTCGGAAGATCCCTTCCTGCGGGGCAAGAGCATGGTGGCCCTGGTTCAGCTGGGGGATTCTCAGTCCTACCCGCGGATTCGGAGTGAGTTTGCCGCTTCCCTCAATCCGCGCATCCTGATCAATGGAGCCCAGGCTCTGAGCGCCATGGAAGAGCCCGAGGACGTTCGTCTGCTGCTGGAGAAAAGCACAGACCCTCGCATTCCTGCACCGGTGGTGGAGGAAATCCTCTCCCAGGTGGCCGCCTTCAATGGGACCGAAAACGGGTTCTACACCCTGATGCGGGAGTACCACCGCAGCCGTCGCCGAGCACTCTCCTTCGCCCTTAGCTCTCTAGCCGCCAGGATTCCGCCGGAGGAACGGAGTAAGCTGGAGGAGGAAAACAACGACGGCGCCTCCCTCAGGCGCCTGCGGCGCATGTTGTGCCGTCTTGCCCAAGGGTCGAAGAATGGCCGTGTCCGGGGAATCCGCAGTTTTTTGGAGCAGGCGGCGGATGACTCTCTTCCCGAGCGCACGGCGCTGTGCTTGGCCGTGGTTCTCGGCTACCGGGGCCGACGGTGGCGTCCCGCTCCTCCGATAGAGTAGGTGCCTGCCCGTGCATGGTCTTCCGCTATGCTTACCCCAGCAAACGCCGGTAAATGTTCTTTATATCCCGTAGCGACATCGCCTTGGGATTGTTGTCCAACAGCCTTTTCACTTCGGATGCCGCTGCCGAGAGATCATCCAGATGCGACTCCTCGCAGCCGAAAGGTTTGAGGCTGTCAGGAATACGCAAATCGCAAATAAGAGCCTTTAATCGTCCCAGTACCCACTCAGCTTTCTCTACGTTCCCCATACTGGAGCTATCAACTCCCATGACGTCGGCGACAGCGGAGAGTCGTTCGGAGCAGGAATCAAGAGAAAACTCCAAGACGGGAACGAGGAGCATAGAGTTGGCGATGCCGTGGGGTATGCCGTATCGAGCTCCGATTGGGTAGGCCAGGGCGTGAACTGCGGCAGTACCTGCGCTGGTTAGGGCCATCCCACCATACATGGAACCGAGGAGCATCTTCTCTCTGGATTCCAGGTCCTGTCCATCGGTGTAGGTCCTGTGGATGGCTGCGCTAATGAGACGAATACCTTCCAGTGCAAAGGTATCACTGAGGGGATTGGCCTTCTTCCCGATGTAGGACTCAAGGCAATGGATCAAGGCATCGATTCCCGTAGCTGCAGTGGAAGCAGGAGGCAGGCTGATCGTCAGGGAAGGATCAAGAACGGCATAATCTGGCAGAAGATGTCTGCTCACGATACCAGCCTTTCGCCACTGCTCCGAAATGGTTACGATTGCATTTGGAGTCACCTCTGACCCGGTTCCAGCGGTTGTCGGAACAAGCACAGTGGGAACACCTCTGTTTTTAATCCTGTCGATGCCAAAATATTCTTCGAGTGGCTGATCATTGGTGAATGTTGCTGATACCAGCTTGGTTACATCCAAGGAGCTTCCGCCGCCGATTCCGATCAATATATCGAATCGTTTCTCTCTCATCTTGTTTGCAAGTCTCTCTATATTCTCCAGAGGCGGCTCCGGTAATACATCGGGAAACACCTCGAATACAATCCCCGAATCTCTGAGAATTTTCTCGAGTTCGGCTGAAATACCTGCCTTTAGAATTCCCTGGTCCGTCACCACCCCGGCTCGTTTCACACCGCTCAATTTTAGTGACGAACCGATTTGATTCAGGCTGTTGCACCCTACAATGATATTCCTAGCCGTATAGAAACTGTACAACTTATTCATCTTGATCAGGTCTCCCAATAGAATATTGCAAGACAGTACCGTGAATATGTATTCCGCTGCAAAGCTACTATCTAAGAAAGGGGAAATAGCTCCCCAATTTTGTCAACTGTTCGCTCGTCCAGTTCAATTTCGGCGGCTTTGGCGTTGGCTTCTATATACTCCGGCCGAGTTGCTCCGGTGATAACGCTGCTCACCTGAGCAATACGTAGAATCCAAGCAACCGCAAGTTGCGATCGGCTTATTCCGAGATCATCGGCAAGAGGTTTGAGCTTACGAACTTTAGCTACTATGTCCTCGTTGATGCGCTGCCGCACGCTTTCATCACGGTAGGCTCTGCTATCCTCCGGAATGCCGTCGTCGTATCTTCCAGCGAGGATACCGTTTTCCAGGGGACTGTACGTTGTAAGCCCTATACCGTGAGCTTCCGCTACAGGGAGTATTTCTTCTTCGATCCTACTTCTACGCATCAGACTGTAGGGAGGCTGTTCCACCCGAGGAACGTAGAGGTTGGCCCGAGAAGCGATGCCTACAGCATCAGCGATCTGCGCTCCTCGCCATTTACTTGTACCCCAATACAGGACCTTTCCCTGGTGGATCAGATCATCCATAGCCCGGACCACCTCCTCCAGGGGTGTGTCGAGATCGTAGCGGTGACAGTAGAAGATATCGAGGTATTCGGTACCTATTCTTTTCAAGGATTTATGGACAGATTCCATAACGTGCTTGCGGGAAAGACCGCGGTCATTCACATCATCACTCATTGGCCAGAAAGCTTTGCTGGAAATCACCAGTGTATGGCGGGGAAGCTCTCTCAGAACGGCCCCCAACATTTCCTCCGATTTTCCGAAAGCATAGGCGTCGGCCAGATCGAAGAAGTTGATGCCTTGATCGTAAGCGCAAAGGACTATGCGTCTGGTGCGATCCTGTTCGGTGATGATTTCACCAAATGTTCCCCACCCTCCCAAAGCAACGGCGCTGACTCTTGTTCCGGAGTTCCCGAGTTTCCGATATCTCACGGCTGCCTCCTGAGCAAAGGATTATAAAAAATAATGGATCCAATATTGATTGACATGACATATATTTTAATTAAAATAAATAACATATGTCAACAATTATTGCGAGGTTTTTTATGAAAAGAAATATCGGGGAAAGCATTATAATCAGTGATCTCAGTACTGCCGTACCAAAATCGGCAATCACAAGCCGCCCGAAAAAAGGCTGTTGGTACAGCATGGACTACGAGCTGGTCGATGGAACCCGGGGCGTCATGCTAACAGCAGATCCGGTTTTTCAAGCGGTGGAAATCCGAATACCCCTAAATGTTGTGGGAATATACAAGGTGTATATTGGTGTAAACTATTTCAAGAAGTGCTATCAGGCAAATCCGTACGGATCGCTCTGGGTGAAGCTCTCAGGTGACAGGGGATTCTCCAGAATCGGGCTGGAGAGCTATTTCCGAGCAGGTCTGGAGGAAAATCCGCAAGGAAAGTACCGGGAAAAGGTACTGGAACGAGCTGATGAAGTCTGGCTGGGAGAGGTGGGGGACGGGAAGAACGGATACAATACGATCTATGAGGTCTATTGGAGAACGGAGGATCTTACGGGGAAAAGCATCGTGGTCAGCACCCCTAAGCCCCCGTATAGCGGCGAGTACTACGGGGACCTGACCAATATCTCTTTCATACGTCTGGAGTCTGCCACCGATGAAGAGCTGAAGCTCATTAAGAAGCTTGAGAGGCAGCATGGGAGTAGAAATATGGCGGCGATATGGTGTGCCGGTGCCTTGAGCGGTCATACCGCCGGGCAGAGGATGTATCATCCCGAAAGCAGGCAATGGTTCGAAGATGAATTCCAAGCCTACCGCGGTTCGGATTTCGGAATATTCTGCATGGAAGCGATCCGCGGAAATCTCTGTCTTTTTCCCACGAAACGGGGCGATGTGGGAACGCTTGACGGATCGTGGAAAAACAGTTGGGTGGATCCGCTTGCGGAGTTCGCCCGCCTGGTTCGGAAGGAAGGCATGAGAATGTTTGTGGGTGTACGCATGATCGGCGGCGGTCGACCTTATGCGTTCAATCCAATCAACTGGTCCAGGTTCTTCTGGAACCATAGAGAGTGGGTCAAGATAAGCAGAGAGGGAAATCTCTGTTCAAACCTTTCGCTGGCCTATGCAGGCGTCAGGGAATATTGGCTCGAGCTTCTTCGCGAAGTCCTCGACTACGGTATCGACGGAATCCTTCTATATTTCAACCGAGGCCAACCGTTCGTGCTGTACGAAGAACCCTCGGTTAGCTCTTTCATGCAAAAACATGACGTGGATCCGAGAGAGCTTCCGGCGGATGATGAGAGGTGGCAGACGCACGTTGCCGGCTATGTCACTCGCTTTGTCAGAGAAGTGCGTTCGCTTCTCGACGAGAAACCAGGTCGTGAGCTCGCCGTCATTTTCAGGGGAATACCGGTGTTCCGGCCGGGAATGATTATAGACGGCTGCGATCCGGATACATGGATCGAGAAAGGGCTGATCGACTATATCTTCTGCAACCTGCACATCTTTGACCGGGGCATCGACTACCACGGTGCTCCGGAATATATACGGTACTGGAAAAAAATGGGAGAAGGCAGGGTTCAGGTATACTCCAATCTGATGCCCCGACAACAACCGGGGGAGGAATACGCCGAAACAGCCGAGGTGTTGTACAACCTGGGGGCTGACGGATTTTGCGTCTGGGACAGTGAACGAAGGATTCAACGGGCAAGTGAATGGAACGTCCTCAAATACCTCGGACACAGGCAGCTGCTCGGCTACTTCAAACAGAAAGCGCCGGATTATTACAGGTTCAATCGGATCAAATTGATGCGTGGCTTGGACGTTCGTTATTCCTACACTGACGGATAGAGCGCATATTAATACGAACTACAGTCTATCGGATAATAATAGGGCCCGGCGTTTTCACCGGGCCCTATAACCGCAAAGCTGTCAGTCCTTATACTTCTCGACGAGCTTGGCGAAGTTTTCGGCTGCTTCTTGCTGGAAGGCGTTGAGCTTGGAGAGCCCCATGCTTTCCAACTGCTGCATTAATTTTCTGTATTCCGACTCCACCTTGTCCGGCGGACCTTGAACGATCCTGACCACACCGTCTCCGAATGCTTCGGCTATTAGCGCGCGGATTTTGAGTTCTTCGGAGTCCTGGGGATAGGGAGCGTTTACCGCTTCCGGCACGAAGGTCAGATCGCGAAAATCCTCGATGCAGGGCTTTAACACTTTTATACCTTCAAGCATCGAAGGCTGTCTCCTCTGGCGGTCGACCATCGCCCAGTAGCTGTCCCTGATCGAACCGTGCAAAATGTTGAGGTAGTACTCGCCTGCAATATCGGTGTCTCCCATCTTTGCGACCTCAGGAAGGAGCTTAGGCATGCCGTCCACCACCGTGTGTTCCTTTCCTTCTCTGCCGAATTGATTGAGCTTTTGAAAGTGCTCCGACATCATGTAGTCCACGAAGGCCAGAGCACGCAAGGTGTTTTTTCCGCCCTTGGGGATCGCCCATCCTTCCGGACCGCCCGCCCCGATCTTACCTGCTGCGGTGTACTCGTATTTGGGATCTCCCGGGAAAGGCGGCAGCATGATGTAGCGCTCGTCGGGGAACTTTATTTGGATGGCCGAGTTATATTTCAGCAGATTGTCCGCATCGCCGTTCAGGGTCACGACCGCAGAGCCGGCGAAAAGCTGCCCCCACTTGTCGTCCTTCGAACCTGTCCAGATAATGGGGCTGAGAAATCCCCGGTTGACCATCTCGTTGAAGTCCTTGAGCAGGTCTAGAAATGCGGGAGCCTGGAAGTAGAACTTGTGCTTGCCTCCTAGTTGCCAGTAGTTCCTGGGATCGTTGAGTCCGTAAAATCGGATGAGTGTTTCGAATTCGGCGGGCTCGCCGAAATCACCATCGCCGGTGCCCCTGGTGATGTTGATGCCGTACTCCACTCGGCGGGGATGCCGGGCTTTGATCTTTTCTACAGCGTCCATCAGGTCGTCGAAGGAGTTGATCGGCGGTGCGCCGACCTCCTTGTAGAGCTTTTCGTTCATATAAGCACCGACCTGCCACTTCACGAGCCACGGGCTGTCGTAGTACTCGTCGCGAAGTCCGTAGCTGTTGGCAAAGTAGATCTCGTCCTTCATGAACGTGCTACGGAGATTAAAGCGCTGGTTGATGCCCAGGTGCCTGAGCACATCGATGCCGTATTTTTCCTTCAGATCATCGTACGACCAGATCTGGTCGTGCTCGATCAGATTGGCCGCCTCGATGGTGTGGTCGCCGAAATCGATGAACATGATGTCCGGATAATCCCCAGAGGCGATCAGCAGATTGAGCGACTGAGGGGAGGAATCGACAGCTTCCCGGATATCCAGGGTGACCCCGGTTTCCTCCCGGGTCAGCCGAGGAATCAGGGTATCGTACTTCATGAACTTTTCGGCTTCGAAGGTGGGGCTATCGGCAAACAAGGTGAGGGCGATCGGGTCGTCTTTGAAGTTCTCCCAGCTGTTTTCGAATTCCATCTCGACGACTGTCGGGGCTTCCGCTTCGGGCTCTTGCTTTCCGCCGGCCCACACGAGAACACCGGCAAGAATCAGGAGTGCCAATAGTAGGATGACTCTTTTTTTCATAGATACCTCCTTAGGTTTAGTTTTGCATCCTTTGACTTTTTTGTATCAGTACCTTCACATCATAAACACCTCCTCTCGTTTTTATTTTTAGTAATCCGGATTACGGGCACCCATTACTCCTTTACTGCTCCCAGCTTGATCCCTTTGACGAAGTACTTCTGGATGAAAGGATAAATCGCCAGTACCGGCAAAATCGCGACAATCATTCCGGTGAAACGAATCCCTTGAAGGTGTGTCATCTCCATTAAGCTTTCAGCTCGACCCGTGTGATCTTCTCCGATACTGGCGAACTTTTTGATGGCCTTCATGAGAAAGGCGGCGAAGGTTTCAAGCGACTCGGAGCGCGTGAAGTACAGGGAATCGAGCCAGGTTTCCCAATGGAAAACCGCAGCGAAGAGGAAGATAGTGGCGATAACTGGGACGGACATCGGCATATAAATTTTCCAATAGATCGTGAAGTATCCTGCGCCGTCTATCTTAGCCGAGTCCTCCACCGAATCGGGTATGTCGGCGAAATAGGTCATGAGGATGATGACATAGAAGAAATTGAACAAGCGGGGCTCAGGAAAGATGAAGACGAAAAACGTGTCCAGAAGGCCGAGCATCTTCAGGTTTAGATAGACTGGTATGAGCCCGCCTTTGAAGAACATGGGAATGAGAAAAAAAACTAGGTAAAAATTTCTGAATCGGAGAGCCCTCCTGCGCA